>WNFV01000056.1_pt1 | contig 196089 bp, 188 predicted proteins | sample 5400101 | NCBI WGS metagenome assembly WNFV01 (sample SAMN13153361, study PRJNA577476) | soil metagenome | isolation source: 115 cm soil or saprolite under grassland replicate 1 | place: USA:California | collected 2016-06-15 | reverse complement strand
GAGCGCGAGGGCCACAACGTCACCGTCTTCGACATGCACAACCTCCGGCTGTCCTACGGCGCCCTCGAGAACGCGCTCGCGCGGCGCGAGTTCCAGGCATGCTTCATGGGAGGCTTCGCCATGCAGGTCAAGGGCATGGCGAAGGTGACGGAGCTGATCAGGAAGAGCCAGCCGAGCTGCAAGGTCATCCTGGGCGGGGTCGGCGTCAGCGACATCCCGGAGATCGCCCTCGGCTACACGCGCGCGGACGTGATCGCCAACGGCGAGGCCGAGAACGTGCTCCCGGCGCTCCTCCGGGCGATCGAGGAGGGCCGCGCCCACGAGGACAACCCGGGGTTCGTCTATCGCCGGGGCGAGGAGATCATCAAGCGGGCGCGCGCGGCGGCGCCCGAAAATCTCGACGCGCTGCCGTATCCCGCCTATCATCTCTTCGACGTCGAGCACATCAGCCGACACTCGTACAACGGGCGGGGCGAGCGCTCCATCCACATCATGACGTCCCGCGGCTGCCCCTTCAAATGCAACTTCTGCATCAACTCGGTGCTGAACAACCGGACGCTCCTGAAGGAGATCCACGGCGAGGTCGAAGAGGAGGCGGCGAAGTCCCAGCGCTTCCGCTCGGTGGGAAGTCTCGTCCAGGAGATCGACTTCCTGCGCTCCCGCTACGGCATCACGGACTTCCACTTCGCTGACGAGGAGTTCATCACTCACCGCAGGCGCCTGGAGGAAGTGTGCCGGGCCGTCGAGCCCCTCGGCATCACCTGGTCGACCTCGGGCCGCGCCGATTGGGCCACCGAGGACAAGCTCACGCGGATGAAGAAGGCCGGCTGCACCTACGTCCTCTTCGGCGTTGAGAGCGGCAGCCAGACGCTGCTGGACCTGATGGACAAGAACGCCAAGAAGCCCGCGGTGTCCCAGGGCCTCACAGGCGCGCGGCGCGTGGGGATGGACTTCATCGCCAACTTCATGATCGGGCACCCCGGTGAGACCGAAACCACGATCCGGGAGACCGTGGAATTCTGCAAGGCGCACAAGCTGGTGTTCCTGCCTGCGTACGTGACGCTCTTCCCGAACTCGAAGATGTTCCACGATTTCTCGAAGAACATCACGGACTGGGATTGGTATTTCAACACCCTGTCGACGATCAACTTCGACAGGAGTCTGTTCGTGAACCTGACCAGGATGCCGACGAAGAAGCTGATCCGGCTGAGGAACTGGGCGGTCGCCGAGACCTTCAGCGCCCTGATCGCGCCCCGGCTCCCGGGCGTGCTGCACCGGGGTCTGACCCGACTCCTGACCGTGGCGGTCGCGATCTCCAACCACTGCCCGAACACCCTGCGGCGGTGGATCATCCGGAACGTCATTCGCAACATCTTCGACCTCGCCCGCTCGAAGCGCGCCAAGCCGGGCGAGCCCGGCGTCGAGGCGCGCCAGATTCCGCCCAGCGAGTACGGCCAGTCGGAGCTGCCGGACGCCTACGAAGAATCCCTCAAGGAGCTGGCCGCGCCTCCCAGGAAGTAGCGCCCCCGTCGGAAGCCCGGCCCGCATCGGGTGGCGGGCGTCGCCCGGCTCGGGCATAATCGCGCCATGGCGACCTGGTCGGTGTACCTGGACGGCGACGCGCCGAAGCCGGTGACGGCGCTGGCCGAGCAGATCCAGAAAGACGGCGGGCACGCGCTGGCGCTCTACCGCGAGCCGGTCGGGGATCACTGGCACATCTTCTGCCTGCTTCCGATGGCGCTGGTCGAAGCCACGCCGTACCAGCGCGACCTCTCGCCGGCCCACGTCAAGCGCCTCCAGGAAGTGATCAGGAAGATCGACCGGTTCGTGGACCCGATCGTCGTGATGTCCCCCAAGGCGGGTCTCTACTGGACGCCGAACGGCAACCATCGCCGCACCGTCCTCCAGAAGCTCAAGGCGAAGATGGTGCCCGCCATCCTGGTGCCCGAGCACGAGGTCGCCTTCCAGATCCTGGCGCTCAACACGGAGAAGGCCCACAACCTCAAGGAGAAGTCGCTCGAGGTCATCCGCATGTACCGCGGCCTCGTGGCCGACGAGCCGTCGAGCGGCGAAGAGGACTACGCCTTCCAGTTCGAGTCGCCGCACTTCATCACGCTGGGGCTCCTCTACGAGAAGAACAAGCGCTTCGCGGGCGGCGCCTTCGCGCCCATCCTGCGCCGCGTGGACAAGTTCCTGAAGGGACGCTTCCCGAAGACGCTCGAGGAGCGGGAGGCGCGCGCGGAGCTGGTCCGCGCCGCCGACGAGGCGCTGGGGGACGTGGTCGCCAAGATCAAGAAGCGCGGGATCAACCACCCCTACGTGAAGAACTTCGTCCTCGCGCGCACCACGCCGCTCACGCGCGAGCGCAAGACCCTGCCGTCCTTCGACCAGACCTTCAAGAAGCTCGTCGACAACATCGAGAGCTTCGACGTCGCCAAGGTCCGGTACGAGGACATCCAGCGCTCGGCCATCATGGGCGCGCCGGCCGCCGGCTGAGACGCGGCGCGTGGCCGCCCCGGCCCGGCTCGCCGACGCCGAAGTGACGGCGCGCCTCGAGGCGCTGCCCGGCTGGAGCCTCCAGGCCGGCAAGCTCCACAAGCTCTTCGCGTTCAAGGACTTCGTCGAGGCGTGGGGCTTCATGAGCGCCGTGGCTCTCGTCGCGGAGAGCATGGGCCATCACCCCGAGTGGTCCAACGTATGGAACCGCGTCACGGTGGATCTCACGACCCACGACGCGGGCGGCATCAGCGCGCTCGACTTCGACCTCGCAGCGCGGATGGAAGTCATCGCGGGCGGGCGGCAGTGACCGGCCGCGTCGCCGTCGTCACCGGAGGAACGGGCGCCCTCGGTCAGTCGATCGTCCTCCGCTTCCTGCATGACGGCGCCGCCGTCGAGGTGCCCTGGATCGTGCCCGAGGAGTGGGAGGCGCTTCGGTCGTGCGCGGGCGACGGAGCCGCGCGCCTCCACGGCGCGCGGGTGGACGGCACCGACGAGAGCGCGTTCGCGGCCTTCGTCGCCGATGTCTTCGGCCGCCAGCGGCGGCTCGACGTTCTCGTCAACACGGTGGGCGGCTTCGCGGGGGGCGATCTCGCCTCGACCTCACTCGCCGAGTGGCGCCGGATGCTCGACCTGAACCTGACCTCGGCCGTCATCGGCTGCCGCGCCGCCCTGCCCGCGATGCGGGCGGCGCGCAGCGGCCGCATCGTCAACGTCGCCTCGCGCGCCGTCGTGCCGCCGCTGGGCGGCTTCATCGCCTACACCGTGTCGAAGAGCGCCGTCATCGCGCTGACCCAGGCGCTCGCGCAGGAGGAGCGGCCGCACGGCATCACGGTTAACGCAGTATTGCCGAGCACGATGGATACGCCGGCCAATCGCCGGGCCATGCCCGACGCCGACCGCTCCGGCTGGGTCAGCACCGACGCGGTCGCCGACGTCATCGCGTACCTCTCGTCGGACGGCGCGGCCGCCGTGTCGGGCGCGTGCGTGGCCGTGTGACGGCCTGTGCTAGAATCCGCCGCATGACATTTCGCCGCGCGAGCGCCGCCGCCCTCCTCCTCGCGGCGCTCGTCGTCAGCGGCTGCGCCACGGCGACCCAGGGCGCAGCGCAGATGACCGCGACGGGCGCCCGAGCGCCCGGACTCACCGTCGAGACGCTGCCGAACGGCCTCACGCTCCTCGTCCAGGATCACCGCGCCGGCGACATCGTCGCCGTCTACCTCTGGGTCGGCACGGGAGTCCGGTACGAGACACCTGACGGCCTGGGTTACGCCCACTTCCAGGAGCACATGCTCTTCAAGGGAACGAACACGTTTGGCCCCGGGTACATCGACCGGGTCGTCGAGGGGCAGGGCGGCCGCGACAACGCGTTCACGTCGTTCGACTACACGACCTTCCAGATCCTGGTGCCGAGCGACGGGACCCGCACCGCCCTCGAGCTCCTCGACGCGATGGCGTTCCGCTCGACCTTCGCTCCGAAGGAGATCGATGCCGAGCGGCAGGTGATCTTCGAGGAGGCGCGCACCGAGGCGGACAATCCGAAGACCGCCATCGTCCGCCAGCTCTACGGCCTGGTCTTCCCGGGCCACCCCTACAACCGGCCGGTGCTGGGCACCCCCGAGACGATGAACGCGGCGACGCAGGCCAAGCTCAAGGCGTTCAACGGGCAGTACTACACCCCCGAGAACATGGTCCTCGTCGTGGCGGGTCCCGTCGGCGCCAAAGCCGTGCGCGCGCTCGTCGACCAGACCTTCGGCAAGCGGCCGAAGACGGGTTACGCGCCGCCGCCCGTCCCCCCGCTCGCCCCGATCAAGGGCATGACGCGGAAGACGGTGGAGCGCGCCGAGCAGCAGGCGCACCTCGTGATCGGCTGGCAGGCGCCCAGCCTCTCGAACCCCGACAGCTTCGCCCTCGACCTGGTCGCCACCATCCTCGGTGGCAGCGAGAGCGCGCGCCTGCAGAAAAGCCTCCGCGACGGCGAGCGGATCGTGTCCGGCATCTCCATGACCAACTCCTCGATGCAGCTCGCGGGCATCGTATACGTCCAGGCGCAGCTCGAGGCATCCGACGTCGAGAAGGCCGAGCGGCGCATCCTCGAGGAGATCGCCCGCCTCCAGCGGGAGGGCCCGACCGAGGAGGAGCGCAAGCTCGCCGTCACCAAGGCCGAGTCCGAGCACGCCTTCGCCTACGAGACGACCGACGGCGTCGCCTCCGCCTACGGGATCACCCAGATGACCGGCAAGCTCGACGACGAGCTGCGCTACGTCGACCGCCTCCGCTCCGTCACGGGCGACCAGATCCGGGACGCCGCGCGCACGTACCTGCCCGTGACCGACTACGCGCGCCTCGCCTTCGTACCCGGGAAGACAAAGTGAGACGCGCGGCGCTTGCGGTCGCAGTCCTCCTCGCCCTGCTGGCGCCCGTCACCGCGTTCGCGCAGACGGGCGGAATCACACGGACCAAGCTGCCGAACGGCCTGACCGTCATCGTGCGCGAGAATCCGGCGGCGCCCGTGGTCGCCTACTCGCTCATGCTCAAGATGGGCACGCGCACGGAGACGCCCGACACGGCCGGCATCTCGAACCTCCTGCAGCTCATGCTGGTCCGCGGCACGGAGAAGATGGACGGCGAGCAGATCGCCGAGGCCGCCGACCGCATGGGCGGCAGCATCGACGCCTACGGCGATGCCGACTACTCGGAGATCACGGCGACGGCGCTCTCGCGCAACTGGCAGGAGATGCTCGAGCTGGTCGGCGACGTGTCGCTGCGGGCGACCCTGCCCGACGGCACCGTGCAGGCGGTGCGCGACTTCATCGTGCGCCAGATCCGCAACCGCGGCGAGAAGCCCTTCGACGTCGCCTCCGACAAGATGCGCGCGGCGCTCTTCGGCGCGAACCCGTACGCGTGGGATCCGCTCGGGCGGCGCGAGAGCGTCGAGAAGCTCGATCGCGCGGCGCTCCTCGCCTACTACAAGCGGTACTACGTGCCCGGCCAGATGGTCCTGGCCGTGAGCGGCGACGTGAGGCCGGCGGAGGTCGTCGCCCAGGTCCAGCGGATCTTCGGCGGCATGCCCGCCGGCAAGGTCGAGCTGCCTCCCGCGCCGGCGCCGCCCCCCATGGCCGCCACGCGCGATGTCTTCGTGGTGCCGGGCGCCCAGTCGCAGATCCTCATGGGCGCCCTCGCGCCGCCCTTTACGCACCCGGACCATCCCCCGCTCAAGGTCCTCACGGCCGTCCTCGGGGGCGGCATGGCCTCGCGCTTCTTCTCGGAGCTGCGCGACCAGCAGGCGCTGGCCTACACGACGCTCGCGCAGTATCCCTCGCGCGTGGACACGAGCGCCTTCGTCGGCATCCTGGGGACCGCTCCGGAGAACGTCGCCAAGGCCGAGCCCGCGCTCGCCGAGCAGCTCGAGCGCATCCGCAGCCGGCAGGCCTCGGCGGAAGAAGTGGCCGTGGCGCGCGCGTACGTGCTGGGCAGCCAGGCGATGGACAGGCGGACCAACGCGCGGCAGGCCTGGTACCTGGCCTTCTACGAGGTTGCCGGAGTCGGCTACGAGTTCCTCGACCGCTACGCCGCCGACGTCAAGAAGGTCATGCCCGCCGACGTCCAGCGCGTTGCCCAGAAATACCTGGGCGTCCTGCGCACCGTCATCGTCCAACCGCAGTAGCCGCGACTAGTGCGCGAGGATCTCCGGGAACTCGCGGATGATCCGGTGGGGGCGCACGGCGCTGCCGGGTGTCAACCCCGCGCCCTCGCGGTCTACCCAGACGCCGCGGAGGCCCAGGCGCTGTGGCGCGCCCACGTCCCACTCGAGGTGGTCGCCCACCATCCAGGCGTCGCCTGCGGGCACGCCCAGGCGCTCGAGGACGTGACGGTACACGATCTCCTCGGGCTTGCCGGCGCCGAACTCGCCCTCTATCTGGATCAGGTCGAAGTAACCCCCGAGGTCGTAGCGCTCGATCTTCGCGCGCTGCTGGCGCGTGTCGCCGTTGGTGACGAGGGCCATGACCACGCCGCTGCCACGGAGCTTTCCGAGCGCCTCCGGCACGCCCGGAAAGAGGCGCATCATGGCCCAGCGTCGGGCGGCGAAGTCCTCCGCGACAGGACCGGCCAGGACCGCGTCCGGCGCGCCCATCCGCTCGAGGCCCCGCGCGACGATCTTGCGCCAGGCGCCGGGCATGTCCACGCGCTCGCGGCGATGCCGCTCGGGGTCGTCCCAGAACAGCCGTCGCTCCTTGCGGACACTCTCGATCAGCAGGACCGTGTCGATTCCCGCGGGGCTCGCCACCGTCTCGCAGGCCGCGGTCCAGCACTCGTCCACGCCGCCCGAGTAGTCGAGAAGCGTGTCGTCCAGGTCGACGAGGAGGACTTTCATCGGCCCCTCACCCTACCCTCTCCCCAAAGGGGAGAGGGGGAGATTGGCCGGAGGGGAGAGGGGGAGGCTGGAGGGTGTCTTCAGACGCGAAGGGCGGCAGCTCGGGACGGCAGACCGCGCGGAAGTTGCACCAGCGGCAGATGCGAAGCTCCTCGGCCTTCTCGAAGTTGGCCTCGTCGGCCAGGTTGCGCTCGGAGTCTTTGAGATACGCCTTCATGGCCCGCACCGAGAGCCGGATGTGCTCGCGCACCCGATCGAGGCTGACCTCGTCCCACGGGTGGACCGTGACCTTGCTCTCGCGCAGATTGACCTCGAGCAGGTCCACGCGTGCCAGATCCACGTGCAGCACCTCGAGGGCGTAGAGGGCGTAGCCGCCCAGCTGGATGCCGGCGCCCTCGCCGTTGCCGCCGGTCTTCCAGTCCACGAGCTGCAGGCGGTCGGCGGCGTTCCAGTAGCCGAAGTCCGGCGCCGAGAAGAGGCGCGTGCCTTCGAAGGGGAAGGAGCCGATGTCCTCGATGAAGGCCCAGCGCTCGGTCGGCGTCCGCTTGATGTCTTCCAGCAGCGGCAGCCGGTGGAAGTTGCGCAGGCAGCGGACGATGTGGTCCCGCAGGGCCTGCCACTCCGAGTCGCGGATGGGGACGCCGTACTCGTGCTCGAAGAGCCCCGTGCGCTTCGGATACTCGCGGTAGATGCCGTCCCTCGAGCCCTTCCACTCGAGCCGCATCTGCCGCACGGTATCCTCGATGAGCGCGGTCTCCGACAGCGCGTGGCCATCGCGCATGGCGAGCAACGCCCGCTCGACGGTTTCGTGCACGAGGCGCCCGGCCCACATCTGGCGGGTCCCGAGCTGCTTGAGGACGTAGAGACGACGCACGTGCGGGTCCGCGCCGGCTTCCCAGCCGCCCCAGGCGCCGTAGTACTGGTAGAAGTAGCGGCGGCGGCACTCCTTGAAGACGTTGTCGCGCGTACGGGACCAGGAGAACTCGTTGACGAGATCGGCCACGGTTTCAGCATAGCACCCCCGGGCCGCCTGACGCGCCGCGCCGTCCCGCCGTGGCCCCGGCCCCCGAAGCGTGCTAGGCTCCCCTGCGCCTCTGGGAGCCGCCTGGTTCGATGACGCCACCACCTGCCGAGGGGAGAGCCGCATGCCATTCGTCAACATCCGCATCTATGAAGGTTGGGGCAAGGAACGGAAGGATGAGATCGCCAAGCGTGTCACCGGCGCCATCACGGAAGTCACCGGCCTGCCGAAGGAGGCCGTCTGGGTCGTGATCGAGGAGGTCAACCCGCGCGACTGGTACGCGGCGGGCAAGCCGGGGGAGCCGCTCAAGAAGTGACGATCGAGATCCGCGACCCGCGCGTCACGGCCGTCGTCGGCCCGAAGGTCGACGTCGACAAGATCGCGGGCGGCTGCCTCTTCACCGAGGGGCCGCTCTGGCATCCGGCGGGCAAGTACCTCCTCTGGAGCGACATGCCCGGCGACCACCTCCGCCGCTGGTCCGCGAAGGACGGCGTCACGACCTTCCGCAAGCCCTGCAACATGTCGAACGGCCTCACGTGGGACAGGCAGGGGCGGCTCCTCGCCTGCGAGCACGCCTCGAGCCAGGTGTCGCGGACGGAGCCCGACGGGCGGATCACGCCGATCGCCACGCACTACGACGGACACCAGCTCAACAGCCCCAACGACATCGTCTGCGCCGCCGACAGCGCCATCTACTTCAGCGACCCGCCCTACGGCCGCGCGGAATTCTACGGAGTCAAGCGCCCCCAGGAGCTGCCGTTCCAGGGGGTTTACCGCGCGGGCGCCGACCCGAGGCGCCCAACGCTCCTGGTAGACGACTTCGACCGGCCGAACGGACTCTGTTTCTCGCTCGACGGCCGTCGGCTCTTCGTCAACGACACCGCACGGAAGCACATCCGCGTCTTCGACGTGAAGGCGGACGGCGGCTTGGCCCAGGGGCGCGTGTGGGCGGAGACCACGGGCGAGGGCGCCGGCGCTCCGGACGGCATGAAGCTCGACTCGGCCGGCAACGTGTACTGTTGCGGGCCCGGCGGCATCCATGTCTTCACGCCCGAGGCCGCGTGCCTCGGCGTGATCCGCGTGCCCGAGCGCACGGCCAACTTCGCCTGGGGCGACGACGACTACAGGAGTCTCTACATCACCGCGTCCACGTCGGTCTACCGGATCCGGGTGCAGGTGCCGGGCTTGCCGGCCCTGTAATGGAGCGCTGAAGAACCCGCAGGCTGCTCAAAAAGGTCCAGATGCGAGGCGGCGCCCCGCAGTTCGAGTTGAGCGGCGGCCTTTGGCCGTCGCGAGACGAGAGCCGAGTTGCTCCGCACGCGAGGCGTACTCTCTGTACGCTGAGCGTGCGGCCGAGGGCGCCGACGAAGCAGATAGGCCCTTCTGAGCGGCCTGCAGCCAAAGGAGGCTCGTCATGATTCGCGCACTCACGCTGCTGCTCGCCGCGCTGCTGGCCCTGCCCGTCGCGGCCGAAGCCCAGAAGCCGATCAAAGTCGGCTTCCCCATGATCCTGTCGGGACCGGGCGCTCTCTTCGGTGAGCCTGCCCTCAAGGGCGCCCAGATGTACGTGGATGAGCTCAACGCCAAGGGCGGCGTGCTCGGCCGCAAGATCGAGCTGCTCCCGCGAGACACCAAGGGCAATGCCGACGAGGCTGTCCGCGTCTCCCGCGAGCTCATCCTGAAGGAGAGCGTGGACTTCCTGGTGGGGACGCTGACCTCGGCCGAGGGGCCCGCGGTCTCCGTCGTCGCCAAGGAGAACAAGATCGTCTTCATCGCGCCCATCCCGAAGACCGACCAGCTCACCGCCGCCGACAAGCTCCACCCCTACGTGTTCCGCGTGGCTTCGACGACGACCATCGAGGGCCGGACGGCGGCCGAGCTGATCGCCAAGTGGAACGTGAAGCGCGTGGCGACGATCAGCCCCGACTACGCCTACGGCCAGGACGTGACCAAGGCGTTCGTCGAGTACATGAAGAAGATCAAACCCGACGTCGAGATCGTCGACCAGCAGTGGCCGAAGCTCGGGGAGGCGGACTACACGCCCTTCATCAACGCCCAGATGGCCAAGAAACCCGAGGCGGTATTCTCGTCGCTTTGGGGCGGTCACTTCGTCACCTTCGCCAAGCAGGCCAAGCCCCTCGGCTACTTCGACGCCATCAAGTACAACTTCTTCGGCGCCGGCGAGGCCGCCTCGCCCGAGACCACGAAGTCCATGGGCGCCGATTACCCCGTCGGCATCTGGGGCAATTCCTACGACGCCTTCTACTGGACCGAGGGTCCGCCCGCCCACCGGGAGTACGTGGCTCGGATCAGCAAGTACCTGAAGGACGAGTACCCGTCCTCCTGGGCCATCCAGGGCTATATCGGCATGCAAGCCCTGACCGAGGCGATCAAGAAGGCCGGCGGCACCGAGTCGGACAAGGTCTCGAAGGCGCTCCTGGGGCTCACCATCGACACGCCCCATGGCAAGCTCACCCTCAGGGAAAAGGATCATCAGGCCAATCGCGCTCAGATCTACGGCAAAACGGTGAAGGATCCGAAGTATCCCTTCGCGATCATGAAGCCGGCCGTCTACGTCGAGCCCACCAAGTTCATGGACTAGACGCCTCAGCCCCCCCACCCTGCCTTCCCCCTGAGAGAAGAGGGCTCGAGGAGTCCCTCTCCCCGTCGCGGGGGCGAGGGTAGGGTGAGGGGTCCCACTTCATGCCCGACCTGTCCTTCATCTTCGCCCAGTCGCTCAGCGGCCTCACGGCCGCCATGTTCCTGTTCCTCATCGCCTCCGGCCTCTCGCTCATCTTCGGTGTGCTGCGGGTCCTCAACTTCGCCCACGGCTCCTTCTACATGCTCGGGGCCTACGGCGCCTACCAGTTCGTCCAGTGGTTCGGCACGGGACCGGGGCGCTTCTGGTGGGCCGTCCTGGGCGCGGCGGTGGGCGTGGCCCTCATGGGCGGCCTGGTGGAGCGGCTGCTCTTCCGCCATCTCTACGCCAAAGAGGAGCTCTACCAGCTCCTGTTCACCTACGCCCTGGTCCTGATCCTGAGCGACGCGGCGAAGCTCCTCTGGGGCACCCAGCAGAAGTCGGTGAGCCGCCCGCCGGGACTCGCTGGATCCTTCATCCTCTTCGGCACAACGCTGCCGTACTACAACCTCTTCATCCTGCTGCTGGGGCCCGCCATCGCGCTCGGCTTCTGGTTCGTGCTCCACCGGACGCGCGCCGGCCGCTTCATCCGGGCGGCCGCGCTCGACCGCGAGACGCTGGGCGCCCTCGGCGTCAACGTGAACCGCCTCTACATGGCGGTCTTCATGATCGGCTCCTTCCTCGGCGGATTGGGCGGCGCGCTGGTGACACCGGTCAAGAGCATCGTGCCCGGGATGGACACCGAGATGATCGTCGAGGCTTTCATCGTCGTCGTCATCGGAGGCCTGGGCTCGTTCTGGGGCACCTTCCTGGGCGCCCTCGTCTATGGTCAGTTCCTCTCCTTCGGCATCCTCTTCGTGCCGCGCTTCTCGATCTTCTCAGTCTTTGCCCTCATGGCGGCCGTCCTGATCATTCGGCCGTGGGGCCTCCTCGGAAAGCCCATTAAATGACCTCGCGAGTGGTCCGCCCGAACGACGGGCGCCGGAGGCCCTGCGCAGGCGCCTCGGCGGCCGAATCATGAAGACCTCGCGAGTGGTCCGCCCGAACGACGGGCGCCGGAGGCCCAGCGCAGGCGCCTCGGCGGGGACATCAGAGTGACCCGCAGGGTACCGTGGGCGGCGCTCGTCATGGTCGCCGGCTTTCTCGTGCCGGCAATGGGCTCGCGTTACTACACCTTCCTGGCGAACGACGTTGTCATCTGGGCGCTCTTCGCCACGAGCCTCAACCTCCTCGTGGGCTACACCGGGCTCGTGTCCTTCGGCCACGCCGCGTACTTCGGGATCGGCGCCTACACGACCGGGCTCCTCATGAAGAAGGCGGCCATGCCGTTCGTGCTGGCCTTCCCGGCGGGCGGCCTCCTGGCCGGGCTCTTCGCTCTCGTCTTCGGCTTCTTCTGCGTGCGGCTGACCCGCATCTACTTCGCCATGCTCACGCTGGCGTTCGCCCAGATCGTGTGGGCGATCTGCTTCAAGTGGAACGAGGTCACCGGAGGCGAGCAGGGCATGCCAGAGATCCCCTACCCGGACTTCGGCTGGGTCGAGCGCGCGGCGGGGACGCTGCCGTTCCTGGGCGGCTACCGCACGTCCGATTACTTCTACTTCCTGACCCTGCTGCTGGTCGCGGGCTGCTTCTGGCTCATGCGCCGCATCGTGGGCTCGCCCTTCGGCCGCATGCTCACCACCGTCCGCGAGAACCCGGAGCGCGCGGAGTTCATCGGTGTCAACGTGCGCCGGTACGAGCTTGCGGCCTTCGTGCTGGCCGGCGTGTTCGCCGGGTTTGCCGGCGCGCTCTTCGGCATCTTCAACCGCGGCGTCTTCCCCGACTTCGCCTACTGGACCAAGTCCTCCGAGGTGCTGATCATGACGCTCCTGGGCGGCATGGGCACCTTCTTCGGCCCGGCTTTGGGCGCCCTGGTCCTCCTCTGGCTGAACCAGCAGATCGTCTCCTACACGCAGTACTGGCCGCTCATCCTCGGGATCATCCTCGTCGTGCTGCTCTTCGTCTTCCCGGGCGGCATCGCGGGCGCGGCGCTCGGCCTGCGAGGGCGCATCGCGCGGGGAATGTCCCGTGCTTGAGGTGCGCGACCTGCGCAAGAGCTTCGACGGTTTCTTGGCCGTCGCCGGCGTGAGCCTGACCGTGCAGCGGGGCTCGATCTGCGCCATCATCGGTCCCAACGGCGCGGGCAAGACCACGCTCTTCAACCTCATCACCGGCCACTTGAGTCCCGATGCCGGCAGCGTGCGATTCAAGGACCGCGAGGTCACCGGCATCCCGCCGCACGACCTCTGCCGCCTCGGCATGGGCCGCTCCTTCCAGCGGACCAACATCTTCCCGCGCCTGACGGTCTTCGAAAACGTCCAGGCCGCCTACGTCTCGCACCGCGGCCGCGGCTGGAACCTGCTCACGCCCGTGGAGCGACTGTACCGGGAGGAAACCGAGGCGCTCCTCGTCTCGGTGGGGCTCCTCGACAAGGCTGGAGAAGTCGCGGGGTTCCTCTCGCACGGCAACCAGAAGCAGCTCGAGCTCGGCATCACGCTGGCGCTCGAGCCCGAGATCCTGCTCCTCGACGAGCCGACGGCGGGCATGTCGGCGCAGGAGACGCGCGAGTCCATCCGGCTCATCGAGCGCATCGGGCACGAGCGCGGGTTGACGCTCCTCTTCACCGAGCACGACATGGAGGTGGTCTTCGCCATCGCCCACCGCATCACCGTGCTGCACCAGGGCCAGGTCATCGCCGACGGCACGCCCGACGAAGTCCGCCGGCATCCGGATGTCCGCCGCGTCTACCTCGGGGAGCGGCGGTGATGGCCGCGCCCGTCCTGGCCGTCATTCTCACCAGGCATCACCGTTGCCCCCACAAGGGGGGCCGCGATATGCTTGGCGTATGGGTTAGAATTGTCGTGCGGCACTCCCTGGCAAATGCTGCGGGATAGGTCATATGGTCGTGCAGCCCATGCGATCCGGGAACGGCGCCGCTTGTGGATGGAGGGGACGAAGCAAAGCAGGAACAGTGGAGGACGAGCGCTACATGAAGGCCGGGATTGTCTGACGGTGCACGTCGCGTCAGCGGCGATATGCAGACCGGCCTATCCGATGGCCGCATTGTAGCTACGTTGCGAGCTGACGATCAGCGATCTTGACGGATGAGCCAACCTAAGCGCCCGAGTCGACAACGGATCCTTGATTTGTTCCGCGCGTGCATGCAGGAACTCGGTGCGCCACCAGGCGAAGATCGATTTTGCAGGAAAGCAGGCCTCCGAAAGACGGACATCCTCTTCTACTGGCCAAGGCACTCAGACCTTGTGGCAGAGGCGGGAGCAACGCCGAACGTCTTCACAACAGCCATTCCAGAGGCGGCGCTCTTCGAAGACTACGCTCGCGTGTGCCTCCACCTCGCGAAAATTCCCACCCTCCATGGGCTACGAATCGCGACCCGCAAGCTGGGCACGAGAACGCATACCGTGTTTACCCGGTTCGGTTCTATCCAAGGCTTTTTACTCCGTTTCCGTCAGTGGTTGGAAACCGCGCCGAATCAGTATCGAACCATTCTCCAGTTCTCCGGTTTGGACCGACACCGTGCCATTGAGCGGAGGTCGCCCGGCGACGATTCCCTTGTCTCGGCGACGGCGGTACTCCACCCCTTTCTCCCGGCTGGCCTGCTCGCGCTCCCTTCCCTTGCGACCAACAAAGCGCCGATCGGCGATCACTCTGCGAGCCCCCCGAGTGCCCTCTTTGAGTACCGCGTTGCTGACGCCTTTCGCGCGCTCGGATTCGAGGTGCGCCCCTTGGGACAGGGGAAGGGCCGATCTGCTGATTGTGTTGCGGTGGCCCGAAAGGAAGGGTACGCGGTCGTCATAGACGCGAAAGCTCGCGCTAGCGGGTTCGTCTTAGGAACAGAGGACCGCAAGTTCCTTGAGTACGCAAAGCATCACGCAGTGGACCTGCACTGCGAGGGCGTCGACCGCGTGTATCTCTGCGTTGTCTCGTCTTCCTTCCGTTCGGCGGACATCGACCAGCTTCGGGCAACGCTCGCCGATGCCCCGATCCGGGCATTTGGGTTGTGGCCTGCGGCCGTGCTTATGGGAGTGGTTGAGCACAGCATCAGAGAGCGGTCGAAGTTCAGTCTTGCAGAGCTTGAGGAAAAGTTCTTCCAAAATGCGGTGGTCGCGCCCTAAGAGATGATCGACGTGGCCGGCCCAGAGCGATCGGCCGCTCACCGTGACACTTACGCATCCATGCGAGACTGTATCGGATCCGACTCAGTTGGCTTTGGCGGTCGAGGGCGATAGTCTTTCGGTGTGGACATCCGCTACTACATGGATCCGGAGACCCGAGTACCGCACATCCGCCGGCACGGCGTGGCAGAGCACGAGGTCGAGGACGTGCTTCGGCGGCCAATGGAGGATCGACCGGGACGAGAGGGATCGCGGGTGGCGGTTGGTCGGACCGAGGCGGGGCGGTACGTGCGCGTCATCTACGTGCCTGACCCCGTACTCGATTCCGTTTTCGTCATCACCGCGTATCAGCTTGGCTCCAAGGCCCTGAGGGCGCTTCGACGTCGACGCAGGAGGAGACGATGAACCAAGTGAGGTATCCCGCCGGTTGGGATGCGGAGCGTGTCCGCCTCGTTCTGGAGCACTATGAGACGCAGTCGGACGAAGAGGCGGTCGCCGAAGATGAGGCCGCCTATGAGGCGACGACGCACACCGCAATGGAAGTGCCGGTCGAGCTTGTCCCCGCGGTGCGTGAGCTGATCGCGAAGCGGCGCGCCGGATGAAGGTGACGGCGGCGCCGGTGCTGGCGGTCGAGGAGGTCTTCACCTCATATGGCTTGTCGCAGGTCCTCTTCGGCGTCTCGCTGGACGTGGCGGCGGGCGAGTGCGTGTGCCTCCTCGGCAGGAACGGCGTCGGCAAGACGACGACGATCCGGAGCATCATGGGGCTGACGCCGGCGCGTCAGGGGCGCGTGGTGTGGAAGGGACGGAACATCGCGGGCCGCCAGCCCTACGAGATCGCCGCCCTCGGCATCGGTTTCGTGCCCGAAGACCGCCGGATCTTCGCCGATCTGACCGTGTGGGAGAACCTCGACGTCGCCGCGCGCAGCCGGGGCGGGGCGTCTGCGTGGACGCTCGAGCGCGTCTTCGGCCTCTTCCCCAAGCTGCGCGAGCTGATGAACCGCCAGGGCGGCTTCCTCTCGGGCGGCGAGCAGCAGATGCTGACGATCGCGCGGACGCTCATGGGCAATCCCGAGCTGCTGCTGCTCGACGAGCCCTCGGAAGGCCTGGCCCCGCTCGTCGTGGACCATCTCAAGGAGCAGATCGCGCGCCTCAAGCAGGACGGATTGACCATCCTCCTCGCCGAGCAGAACGTGGATTTCTGCCTCGACCTGGCCGACCGCGTCTACGTGCTCGAGAAGGGGCGCATCCGGTACGAAGGCACCTCCGCGTCGTTCCGGGAGAACGAGTCGGTCCGGGCCCAATACCTCGCGCTCTGATTTTCTGATAGGGTGTGGGCCATGGCCACCTTCACCATCACGTGCCCGTGCTGCAGCGGCCGACTGACCGTCGACCCGAAGCTCGAAGCCGTGGTCGCCCACGAGCCCCCTCCGCGCGCCCGGTCCGGGCTCGGCCTGGGCGAGGCGATCACCTCGCTCCAGGGCGAAGCGGCCAAGCGCGAGGAGCGCTTCCGCGAGCAGATGAAGGCCGAGCAGAACAAGTCCAAGGTGCTCGACGCCAAGCTCCAGCAGGCCTTGAAAAAAGCCAAGGACGATCCCAGCAAGCCCATCAATCCGATGGACATGGATTGACCGCGTGGCTGGAGGCGACCTCACCTCCGCCCTGCTTAAGAGCGTCAGCCGCTCCTTCTACCTCTCGCTGGCCGTCCTGCCCGCCGCCGTCCGTCCCGCCATCGGCCTGGCGTATCTCCTGGCGCGGGCCGCCGACACCATCGCCGACACCCGGCTCATCGACCGCCACAAGCGCATCACCCACCTGCTGGCGCTGCGCGCCGAACTCGACGTGCCCGAGCGCGGACGCGCGGAAGCCATCGTCGAGGCCACGCGGGGCGTCCAGTCCCTGGAGGCGGAGCGCGCGCTGCTCGAGCGTTTGCCCGAGTGCCTGGAGGCCTACCGGGCGCTCCTCGCCGATGACCGCAGGCAGGTGCGCCGCGTCCTCGACACCATCATCGAGGGCATGACGGAGGATCTCGCGCGCTTCCCCGGCGAGGACGAGGTCGGGATCGCCGCACTCGAGACGCGCGCGGATCTCGACCGCTACACCTACCTCGTCGCGGGCTGCGTCGGCGAGTTCTGGACCGAGGTGCACGTCGCCCACCGGCCGCGGCTCAGGCACTGGAACCTCGAGAAGATGACGGCGCTCGGGATCCGTTTCGGCAAGGCGCTCCAGCTGACCAATGTCCTGCGCGACATCCCGCGCGACCTGCGCCAGGGGCGGTGCTACCTGCCCCGCCACGACCTGGCCCTCCTCGGCCTCGAGCCCAAGGACCTCCTCGACCCCAAGACGGGCCCGACCCTCCGGCCGCTCCTGGTCGACCTGCTCAACGTGGCGCTCGACCACTACGAGGCGGGCTGGCAGTACACCTTCGCCATCCCGAAGCGCGAGACCCGCATGCGGCTGGCCTGCGCGTGGCCACTCCTCATCGGGCTCCGCACGCTGGACCTGCTCGCGCAGGCGCCCAACTGGCTCGACCCGAACGTCGTCCTCAAGGTGCCGCGCATCCGCGTGTACGGCATGATGGCGCAGTCGGTGGCGACCGTCTGGTCCACGCGCGCGCTCGCCAGGAAGGCGCGCCAGCTCCGCGAGCGCATCCGCCTGTGATCCCCATCGTCCAGGTGGACGCTTTCACCGAGCGCGCCTTCGGCGGCAACCCCGCCGCCGTGGTCCTCGACGCGCAGGGGCTCTCGGGCGCGCAGATGCAGGCGATCGCCATGGAGATGCGCGTCGCAGGCACGGCATGCTTGTCACCGGCTTCCAGTGCGGGAGCCGATTGGCGCCTCAGGTGGTTCACGCCGACGCGCGAGATCGGCTACTCGGGCCACACCACGCTGGCGGCGGTCCACGCCCTCGTCGAGGCGGGACGGCTCCGCAACGATCACGTCGTATTCGAGACCCAGAGTGGGCGGCTGGGCGCACGCGTGGTAGCGGACAAGGCGCGCTGGCTCATCTGGCTCGAGCCCGAGGTGCCGGCGCTCCACCCGTTCACCGGCCAGCTGAGCCAGGTGCGGGAGGCGCTCGGGCTTCCCGGCGCCGCGGGGTGGGCCCACCCGGTGACGACGTCCGACCACGACCTTCTCATCCCCGTCGCGGGGCTCGAAGCCCTGCGAGCGCTCACGCCGAACATGGCGGAGCTCGCCGACGTCGCCACTCACGCCGGCCTCCGGGGCATCTGCCCCGTCTCGCGCGAAACCGTCGAGAAGGGCTCCGCGACCCACTGCCGCTTCTTCGCTCCGCACTTCGGCATCCCCGAGGACGTCGTGACCGGCTCGGTCCACTCCTCGATAGGGGTCTGGCTACTCGACGCCGGCCTGCTCCACGCCGACGGGGCGCTCGCCGCGTTCACCGCGGAGCAGGGCGACGCCCTCGGCCGTCCCGGCAGGCTGCGCGTGGAGCTCCAGGTGGACGGCGGTGCCGTTGCCCGCGTCCGTGTCGGCGGCTCGGCCGTGACAGTGCTCAGCGGCAGCATCGCCCGGCCGCAGGCGTGAGGTTCCTCGGCGTCGACCTCGCCTGGAAGGACAGCAATCCCTCGGGTGTGGCCTTGCTGGGTGGACAGCGGTTCCCGCTCCACCTTCGGGAGATGCCGCACACGCTCCCGCGCCACGACGCCGTCCTCGGCTGGATCGCCCGTCACGTCTCGCACCACCGCGCTTCGGTCGGCATCGACGCACCGCTGCTCGGCTTGGGTCAGGGACGGCGCGGCGGCGACAACGAGGTCTCGAGCGCCTTTGGTCGCTTTCACGCCTCGACCCATAGCCCCCCGCGCTACCCGGATCTCGCCGCCTTCTCCCGCGCCCTGCTGGCCGGCTACGCGTTCGACTCCTTCGGGCCCGGCTGGCGCCCGACGAGCCGGTGCCCTGCCATTCGCGAGGTCTACCCGAACGCACTCCAGGTTCTCCTCTTCGGTCTCGACCGCCGGCCGGGCCTCATCATCGTCAAGTACAAGCAGCGCCGCTTCGGCCACAAGCGGGCATGGGTCGAGCGGGGCCTCGGTCCCTTTGTCGAGCGGTGTGTCGAGACGATCGGGGGGCGCTACCTGGTGACACGGGATCCCGCGTGGCAGGCTTTTGTCGCCGCGCGGCCGCGGACCTCCATGTCGGGCGCCGAGATCAAGGGCATCGAGGACAGGTGGGACGCCGTCCTCTGCGCGCTGGGCGCGGCATTCGAGTTCTTCGAGACGGGCTCGATGCGCTTCTACCCCGAGGGCGCCCAGGCGTGGTGCAGCGGCTACATCCTGGCGCCGACCCTACCGACCCGGGACTAGAGAAATGACAACAGGCAGACCACGGCGGCGGGGACCGGGATCAGCCACGTCCGACGGCAGAGCAACACGACGCCTTGGCCCGCCAAAAGCGAAAACGGCAGACACGATCCAGGTCAGGCACAGGACCGCGACGGCGACGAGCCATTCGGCTGTTCGCGAATCGGGCTCACGGGCGGCGGGGCGGGGCAGCGGCGCGCCGCGGGGCCTGGCCATGGAACGGCCGGCTCAGTCCCTAACGGGCAGCTTGAGCAGGGCGTCGGGGTCGATGCGGGCGCGGCGGAGGTGGGCAGCCCAGTGCAGATGGGGCCCGGTGGCGCGGCCCGAGCTGCCCACGGCCCCGATGATCGAGCCGCGCTCGACGAGGGCACCCTCGGCCACGTCCGCCCTTTCGAGGTGCATGTAAAGCGTGTATAGGCCCTGGCCGTGGTCGAGCACGACGAGCCGGCCCCCGAAGAAGAAGTTGACGACGAGGGCAACGCGCCCCCGGTTCGAGGCCACGACTGGCGTCCCGGCCGCCGCCGCGAAGTCCGCACCCGAGTGTGGCGACCGGAGCTTGCCGTTGATGATTCGTCGTGACCCGAAGCCCTCGGGCCTGGCGGCGGAGGCTACCGGCCTGGTGAACCGACCGCGCCAGAGGCGCTCAGCGCTGGTCGTGTCGAAGAGCGTGCGGAGCCGCGCCGCCTCGATCTCGGCCCGGTGCTCGTTCTCAGGGGAGAGATCGACCAGGGATGTGGGCAGGCTCAAGCGCTGGACGGGAAAACGGCGCGTCTTGACGGTGATCGTGCCGGTGCTCTTGCGGGCAATCCCGGCGCGATCGACGAACCCGATGCGCCATGGCGTCTTGCCGGGCCTGGCCGCGAGATCAATGCCGATGAGGGCCGCGTACCCGTCGGCGTAGGGAAAGAAAAAGAGCGGGCGGCCCGCCACGCTCCCGTCCATGTCCGGCGTCGCAGGTGCTCCAGTGACGACGATGAGCGCCACGTCACCCTGCCGCACCGCCGACGGCGTCACCGTCACCTTGAACGCCCCCGCCGCCGGCGCCACCACACCCAACACAACCGCCCCAACCGCCACAACGCTCCTCAGAACCGACCCGAGAAACGCCATGCCGAGATTGTATCCGCCGAGGCTGTTACGCCGAAAAAACCACACGGGCGAGGCGCAAGGCGGCAGGGATGGGGCCCCCCCCGGAACCCATATCTTCTGCGGAGATTCTCGAAGCCCAAGACCAAACTCTCGTGGCGCCATCGAGAGGTCGCAAGACGCCCGCGACTCAGTGTGGTCCCGGGAGGGCGCCCCCCGCCCCTGCCGCCCCGTGATTCGGAGAAGGTCTACGAAGATTCCGGCCGCTGCTGGCGAAGGAACTGCTCGATCTCCGCCACGAGATCGGCCGAGGGCGGCAGCTCATCGCCCTGCCCCGCGGCTGGCTCCGCCGCTTCCTCGTCCTCGGGCAGCTTGCGCTCGAGCGTCTTCACGTACTCGGCGATCTTCGCGTTCTGCCCCACGACCTCGTCCAGGTTGCGCTCGAACAGCCGCGTGGCCTCCACGAGATCCGAGAGGTCCGCCTCAGCGCCCAGGAGCGGGAGAACCCGGCGGACGAGGGCCAGGGCCGCCTTCGGATTCTCGATGCCGGAGACGTAATGGGGGACATTGGCCCAGAGGCTCGCGGTCGGCAACCCCTCCTCGCGGCAGAGCGTGTTGAGCACGCCGACGATGCCCGTCGGGCCCTCGTAGCGGGTGGCACGGATGCCGAGCTTCGCCGCCAGCTCGGGGTCGTAGGCGCCGCCCGTCAGTCTCACCGGCCGGGTGTGCGGCACCTCGGCCAGCAGCGCGCCGAGCGTCAGAATGAGGGTGGCGCCCGACCGCCGGGCCAGGTCGAGAATCGCGCCGCAATAGGTGCGCCACTTCAGGTGCGGCTCGATAGCCACCCCGATGATGAGGTCGCGGTCGAGGGCGGGAGGGCGCGAGAGGGAGAAATCGGTGGATGGCCAGACGATCTCCCGCTCGTTTCGGGAGTCCGCCTTGAAGCGCACGTAGGGCCGTGACAGCCCGAAGTGGTAGAACTCCTCCGGGTCGATGCTGGCGAGCGCCTGAGAGGGCCAAACCTGCGCCAGGAAGCGCGCGGCCGTCGTCGCGGCCTCCGCGGCGTCGTTCCACCCGGAGAACGCCATGATCAGGATGGGTTGCCGGAGCCCGCCGGGCTCCTCGAACATCACGAGTGGATCGGTCGACGGCATGGGACTGTCCTTCCGCGAGGATGCCTGATGGGGCCGATCCCCGCAAGAGCAAAAGCGTCTCGGGTCAACACGGGCCAAAAGAGAGGTTGACTCCGCGCGCGGGCGTTCCGTATCATGGTGGCCGCTGATTGGATCGTAACCCCACGACATCACAGGAGGTCACGGTTATGCGTTCCAAGATCGTCATGGCGGCGGCGCTCGTCGGAGTCGCTTTCCTGGCTGGCGCGTGCGCCACGTCCGAGCAGTGGGCCGAGTGGCGGGGCCACACCACCCACTTCGCCTCCGGCGATCACGGCATGTTCTCGATGGTCAACCGCCTCGACGGCTCGAACCCCAGGGTCACGCGCCTCGACATCGAGAACTCTCGCGCGCAGAACTGGTGGGGCAAGGCCATCACGGTCGAGCCCGGCCAGGTCATCCAGAATTAGAACCCAGACAGCCACACTCATGTCGCCTCGAAGCGTCGCCACGGCCCTTGCCGTGGTTCTGGTGGCCGGGGCCGCGGCGCTGGCCCAGGCGGGCCCGTCCGACTACGTCATGCCCGTCGAGAAGCACACAACGGCGAAGGGCCGCGCCCTCGCCGTCAAGTACCAACCCCACCTCCTCCAGTTCTCGGATTACGTCTACCACTGCCTGCCGTACCTCGAGATCCGGAACGGTCTCGGCTTCAAGCGCGTGCCCAAGGAGCCGGTCGACAACCGGTACGCAGCCGTGTGGGTCAGGGCGGAGCAGGGCACGGACGCCGCCTTCGCGGCCCTGCCCGTAGATCGCCAGGCCTCGGCGATGTTCTCCCGCTACGCCATCCCGATGCTCAAGCGGCTCTCGGCGATACCGGGGCTCCAGTCGGATCCCGATGTCTATGGCTTCTCGGTGGCCGTCGAGTGGATCAAGCCCGGCAGCGACCCGAATCGGCCCACGATGGAGATTCTCTCGATGTTCGCCGATCAGGCGAGCACGCGCGCCTTCCTCGCCAAGACGCTTCCGGCCACGGAGTACATCCAGAGGATGAGGCTCACCTTCTTCGACGGCGACAAGGAGGTCGGGCGCCTGCCGATCGAGGTGTGGGAGGACAACTTCGTAGCCACGTACAAGGTGCCCGGCTACGAGCTGGAGAAGGGCAAAGTCTGCTCGTAGGCGCCGATCCGGCCGCCGCAGTTTGACAGGCTCCGGACCCTCCGCTAGCATGGGTTCCAGGGCACCTCGATGAAACTCCCCGGGAAGCAGAAGACGCAGTTCTCGTTGATCTATTTGCTCATCGCCGTGCTCGTGCTGTCCCTCGTGCAGAGCTGGCTCCTGGCACCGCGGACGATCGAGATCCCGATGAGCAAGTTCCTGGCGCTCGTGCGCGAGGGCAAGGTCGAACGGGTCTCCGTCACGGACCGCGAGATCCGGGGCACGCTCAAGCCAGGCGCGCTCCCGGCCCCGCAGCCTGGCCCCAGTGACAAGGTCCGCAGCCTGGTCGGCGCCGCGGAGCCCGTCCCCACCTTCACGACCACCCGCATCCCCGGTATCGAGGACAGCGCCCTCGTCAAGGAGCTCGAGCAGTACAAGGTCGAGTTCTCCGGGCGCGTCGAGAGCACGTTCTGGCGGGACTTCCTCTTCGGGTGGATCGTGCCGCTGGCGCTGATGGTCGGCCTCTGGATGTTCGTCATGCGCCGGATGGGCGGAGGGCCGACCCAGGCGCTGTCCTTCGGCCGCTCCAGAGCCAAGATCTACGACCGGAAGGAGCTCAAGACCACGTTCGCCGACGTCGCGGGCGTGGACGAGGCCAAGGCGGAACTGATGGAGGTCGTGGACTTCCTCAAGAACCCCAAGAAGTACCAGCGGCTCGGCGGCCGAATCCCCAAGGGTGTGCTGCTGGTCGGCCCCCCCGGGACCGGCAAGACGCTCCTGGCCCGGGCGGTCGCGGGCGAGGCCGACGTGCCGTTCTTCTTCCTCTCGGGCTCGGAATTCGTGGAGATGTTCGTCGGTGTCGGCGCCGCGCGCGTGCGCGACCTCTTCGAGCAGGCCAAGGACAAGGCGCCGTGCATCGTCTTCATCGACGAGCTCGACGCCATCGGCAAGACCCGCGCCGGCGCCACGGGTTTCGCCGGTGGCCACGACGAGCGCGAGCAGACGCTCAACCAGCTGCTGGCGGAGATGGACGGCTTCGACTCCTCCAAGGGCGTCATCATCATGGCGGCCACCAACCGCCCCGAGGTCCTCGACGCGGCCCTGCTTCGCGCGGGACGCTTCGACCGCCAGGTCGTCGTGGACAAGCCCGACGTCAGGGGGCGAGAGGCCATCCTGCAGGTGCACGCACGCAACGTCATCCTCGCGCCCTCCGTGGACCTCCGCGTGCTGGCCGCGCGCACGCCGGGCATGGCGGGCGCCGATCTCGCCAACATCATCAATGAGTCAGCGCTCCTGGCCGCCCGCAAGGGCAAGGATGCCGTGGACATGGCCGACCTCGACGAGGCCGTCGATCGCGTGATCGGCGGTCTCGAGCGCAAGAGCCGGGTGCTGTCGGAGAAGGAGCGCGACATCGTCGCCCACCACGAGATCGGCCACGCGCTCGTCGCCTCTTCCCTGCCCCAGGCCGACCCGGTCCACAAGGTGACGATCATCCCGCGTGGGGTCGGCGCTCTCGGCGCCACCTACCAGCTGCCGCTCGAGGATCGCTACCTCCTGACGCGCAGCGAGCTCGAAGACCGGATCGCGGTGCTCCTGGGCGGCCGGGTGGCGGAAGAAGTGGTCTACGGCGAGATCTCGACGGGCGCCCACAACGACCTCGAGCGCGCGACCGAGATGGCGCGGCTCATGGTCACCCAGTACGGCATGTCGCCCGAGCTCGGCCCGATGACCTTCGGCGGGGGCCAGCAGGCCCTGTTCCTCAGGGGCTCGGGGCTGCCGCAGGAGCGCGAGTACAGCGACGACACGGCGCGGTCCATCGACAGCGAGACCCGCGCGATCATCGACAAGATCTACGATCGCGTGCGCGGCCTGATCACGGACCGCAAGCCCGTGCTGCTGGCGGCCGCCGCGGAACTCAAGGCGAAGGAAACCCTCGAAGGCGACCGCCTGCGGCAGCTGCTGGCCGGCGACCTCGTGGAGGAGAAACGATGATCCTGGTCAGACGCGGGACCTTGGTGGTGATGCTCGTGATCGCGGCGGCGCTGGGCGTCGGCGTGGGCTCGTGGGGCGCGAGCGCGGTGGATCCCGCGAAGTCCGCAGACCCAACGAAACTCGCGGACCCAGGCCCGCGGCAGCAGGTCGCGATGCGGGCGCCGGTGGTGCCGGCGGCGCTCCCGGTGGCCTCGGGCAGCTTCGCCCAGGTGGCGGAGGCCGTCGGGCCGGCCGTGGTCAACATCAACACGGTCATGCGGAGCGGAGGCGGCCGCACCCCCGTCGAGGAGTTCTTCGGCGAGGAGTTCTTCCGGCGCTTCTTCGGCGAGGGCCAGGAGCGCCCGCCGCAGCAGCGAAGCCTCGGCTCGGGCGTCATCATCGACGCCTCCGGCATCGCGCTCACCAACGCGCACGTCGTTGAGCACGCCACCGACATCGAGGTCGTGACGGCGGAGGGCAAGAAGCATAGGGCCAAGGTCGTCGGCCTCGACAAGCGCACCGACCTCGCCGTGCTGAGACTCCAGGGTGGGGGTCCCTACCCCGCGGCCGTGCTCGGCGACTCGGACAAGGTCAAGGTCGGCGACTGGGTGCTGGCGATCGGCTCCCCGTTTGGCCTGCAGCAGACGGTCACGGCGGGCATCGTCAGCGCCAAGGGCCGCTCCATCGGCCAGGGGCCCTTCGACGATTTCCTCCAGACCGACGCCGCCATCAACCCGGGCAACTCGGGCGGTCCGCTGGTCAACATGTCAGGCGAGGTCGTCGGCATCAACAGCGCCATCCTCTCGCGCTCGGGCGGCAATGTCGGCATCGGCTTCTCCATCCCCTCCAACATGGCCAAGCGCATTTACACGGAGTTGGTCGCCCGGGGCAAGATCACGCGCGGCTGGCTCGGCGTGTCGATCCAGCCGCTGACGCCCGAGCTCGCAAAGAGCTTTGGGCTCAAGGAGCCCAAGGGCGTGCTCATCGCCGACGTCGTCAAGGACAGTCCGGCCGACAAGGCGGGTCTGGTGTCCGGCGACGTCCTGACGGAGTTCGACGGCAAGAAGGTCGACGCCCCGCAGGACCTCCAGAAGGTCGTGGCCGTGACCGCGCCCGGCAAGGGCGTGCCCGTGAAGGTCTGGCGCGAGAAGGGCGAAAAGACGCTCGAGATCAAGATCGGCGAGACCCCGGAAGACACTGCCCAGCTCGAGCCCAGCGGCAAGAGCAAGAGCCTCCTTGGGCTCGAGACGCGGCCGATCACGCCTGAGATCGCCCGCCAGCTCAACCTGCGCACGACGGAAGGCGTGGTCGTGGCGCGCGTCGAGGAGGAGGGCCCGGCGGCCGAGGCAGGCGTCCAGCGCGGCGACGTCATTCGCGAGGTCAACCGGCAGCGGATCCGCAGCGTGCAGGACTACGAGCGCGCCACCCAGGGGATCAAGTCTGGGGACCGTGTCACCGTGCTGCTGCAGCGGGGCCCGCAGTCGCTCTACGTAGCCTTCACAGTCGCCAAGGGTTAGCCGCAGGCCGGCCGATAAGGGCCCATCGGCGGCGATGAGCGCTTGCGCGAAGAGGCCCTGCGGCCAAACCGACCTCATCCACATCAAGGCAGACTGAAGACGGCGCCCTCGGCCGGGGCGCTCAACGTACAGGAGTACGCCTCGCGCCCGGATCAATTCAGCCCTCGTCTCGCGTCGGCCGGTGGCCGCCGCTCAACTTGAACTGCGGGGCGCCGCCTCGCATCTGGATCCTTCTCGCCGGCCTGCTCCCGTTGCGCCGGTTGGCTGGGCGCCGCCGCAGTCGTGTGGCGTCTGCTACAATTACGTTGAGCGCATGCGGCGGGGGACGGGTCCCCGTCGCCGCGTAACGCTATGGAATACAGGGACTATTACAAGATTCTTGGTGTGCCCAAGAGCGCCGACGACAAGGCGATCAAGACCGCCTATCGGCGCCTGGCGCGGAAGCACCACCCGGACGTTGCCAAAGGCAAGGACTCGGCCGCCCGCTTCCAGGAGGTCGCGGAGGCCTACGAGGTCCTGGGCGATGCCGAAAAGCGCAAGCGCTACGACACGCTCGGGCCCGACTGGCAGCGCTACGCCGAGGCCGGCGCCGGGTCGCGGGGGCCGTTCGAGGGCGCAGAGGTCCACTTCGGTCGCGGCGGCGACGGCTTCTCCGACTTCTTCCGGACGATCTTCGGAGATCTCGGCGGCCGTCGTTCGGGCGGCTTCCGCGACGTCGATCTCGAAGATCTCGGCGACCTCGGCGCAAGCTTCGGCCCCGGCAAGGGCGGCGACGTCGAAGCGGGCATCGAGGTTTCGCTCGAGGACGCGTTCCGTGGCGTCAGCCGGACCATCTCGCTCGAGCTCGACGAACCCTGTCCCGCCTGCGGCGGAGCGGGGCACGTCAACCGCAAGCCGTGCGCGCGGTGCCGCGGCGGCGGGTGGTCCAAGGGCCGACGCAACCTCGAGGTCAAGATCCCGCCCGGCGTGGCCACGGGCTCGCGTGTGCGCGTGGGCGGCGAAGGACAGGGCGGCGCGGGCGGCGGCGGGCGGGGCGACCTGTACCTCAAGGTCACGGTGCGCCCGGACCCGCGCTTCGAGCGCACGGGCGACGACCTCTACTCGACCCTGCCGGTGCCGGCTCACGACGCGGCGCTCGGCACGGAGGTCTCCGTGCCGACGCTCAAGGGCCAGGTCTCGATGAAGATCCCACCCGAGACGTCCAGCGGCCGGACCTTCCGGCTGCCGGGCTACGGCATGCCGCACCTCAAGTCCGGCGGCGCGGGCGACCAGTTCGTGCAGGTGCAGCTGACCATCCCGACGGGCTTGAGCCCGCGGGAGAAAGAGCTCTACCAGGAGCTCAAGAAACTTCGTACCGAGGGGAGACCATGAAGTTCGACAAGTTCACCGTGAAGGCGCAGGAGGCCGTCCAGGCGGCGCAGTCCCTGGCGGACCAGGGCAATCACCAGGCCCTCGAGCCCGAGCACTTGCTGCTGGCGCTGCTCCAGCAGCAGGAGGGAGTGGTCGGCCCGCTGCTGGCCAAGCTCGGCGCGCGGCCCGAGGCGATGGCGCGCGAGGTCCACGCCGCGCTCGACAAGCTGCCGAGCGTCAAGGGCGGCGGTCGCCAGTACGCCTCGGAGCGGCTCGAGGCCGCGCTCACCCGCGCGTGGGAGGAGGCCCAGCGCCTCAAGGACGAGTACTGCTCGACCGAGCACCTGCTGATCGGCATCGCCCAGGACAAGTCGGGCGCGGCGGGGCGCATCCTCGCCAAGGCCGGCGTCACGCCCGAGGGAATCTACAAGGCGCTCGTCGAGGTGCGGGGCTCCCAGCGCATCACCGACGCCAACCCCGAGGAGAAGTACCAGGCCCTCCAGCGATATGCCAAGGACCTCACGGAGCTCGGGCGGAAGGGCAAGCTCGACCCGGTCATCGGGCGGGACGAGGAGATCCGACGCGTCGTCCAGGTGCTCTCCCGGCGCACGAAGAACAACCCCGTGCTGATCGGCGAGCCCGGCGTCGGCAAGACCGCGATCGTCGAGGGCCTCGCCCAGCGCATCGTGGCCGGCGACGTGCCGGAGGGCCTCAAGGGCAAGCGCCTGCTGGCCATCGACATCGGCGCCATGGTCGCGGGCGCGAAGTACCGCGGCGAGTTCGAGGACCGCCTGAAGGCCGTCCTGCGCGAGATCACCGAGAGCGAGGGCGAGATCATCTGCTTCATCGACGAGCTGCACACGCTCGTCGGCGCCGGCGCGGCCGAGGGCGCGGTGGACGCGGCGAACATGCTCAAGCCCGCCCTGGCTCGCGGCGAGCTCCGCTGCGTGGGCGCGACCACGCTGGACGAGTACCGCAAGCATGTCGAGAAGGACCCGGCGCTCGAGCGGCGCTTCCAGCCGGTGATGGTCAAGGAGCCGTCGGTCGAGGACACGATCGCCATCCTCCGCGGCCTCAAGGAAAAGTACGAGGTCCACCACAAGGTCAAGATCAAGGACTCGGCGCTCGTGGCGGCGGCCGTGCTCTCGCACCGTTACATCGCCGACCGCTTCCTGCCCGACAAGGCGATCGACCTGATCGATGAGGCCGCCTCGCGCCTCCGCATCGAGATCGACTCGCTGCCGGCCGAGCTGGACGAAATCAAGCGGCGCATCATGCAGATCGGCATCGAGCGCGTCTCGGTCGCCCGCGAATCGGACAAGCTCTCCAAGGAGCGCCTGGCGCGCCTCGACGCGGAGCTCGCCGATCTCAAAGAGCGGTACAAGCGCCTCGAGGACCACTGGAAGGCCGAGAAGAGCGCGATCATGGCCATCGCCAAGGTCAAGGAAGAGGCCGAAGCCGCGCGTCTGGCCATCGAGGACGCGAAGCGCCGCGGCGATCTCGAGAAGGCTTCCCAGCTCCAGTACGGCACGCTGATCGAGCTCGAGCGCAAGCTCGAGAAGGAAAACGCCCGGCTCGCCGAGCTGCAGAAGACCCAGCGCATGCTGAAGGAGGAGGTCGACGAAGAGGACGTCGCCGAGACCGTTGCCAAGTGGACGGGCATCCCGGTGACGCGCCTCCTGGAGGCCGAGGTCCAGAAGCTCGTCCAGATGGAGGAGCGCCTCTCCCGCAGGGTGGTCGGCCAGCCGGAGGCCATCGTGGCCGTCGCCAATGCCGTGCGGCGCGCGCGCTCGGGGCTCGCCGACCCCAACCGTCCCATCGGCTCCTTCCTGTTCCTCGGACCGACGGGAGTGGGCAAGACCGAGCTGGCCCGCGCTCTGGCGGAGTTCCTCTTCGACGACGAGCGCGCCATGATCCGCATCGACATGTCTGAGTACATGGAGAAACACACGGTCTCACGGCTCATCGGCGCCCCGCCCGGCTATGTCGGCTACGACGAGGGCGGACAGCTGACCGAGGCAGTACGGCGGCGCCCGTACTCCGTGGTCCTCTTCGACGAGATCGAGAAGGCGCACGGCGACGTCTTCAACGTGCTCCTGCAGCTGCTCGACGACGGCCGCCTCACGGACGGCCACGGCCGGACGGTGGACTTCCGGAACACTGTCGTCATCATGACCTCGAACCTCGGCAGCCACCTCTTCCGCGAGGAGCAGGATCCCAAGCGCCTGCGGGCCGAGGTCATGGAGCTGCTCAGGCAGTCGCTGCGTCCCGAGTTCCTGAACCGGATCGACGAGATCGTGATCTTCAAGGCGCTCGGGCGCGAGGAGATCGGCCGGATCGTGAAGATCCAGACTGCCTATCTCATGAAGCGCCTGGCCGACAAGCGGATCACTCTCACTCTGACGCCCGCGGCCGAGGAGCTGCTCGCGCAGGAGGGCTACGACCCCGTCTACGGCGCGCGGCCGCTCAAGCGCACCATCCAGCGGCTGATCCAGGACCCGCTGGCGCTCAAGCTCCTGGAGGGCGAGTTCAAGGACGGCGACGCCGTCGTGGCCGACGCCAAGGGCGGTGAGATCGTCTTCCGCAAGCAGGCCGGCCTGCGGTCGACCTGACGCTTGCCAGGCTCCTTCTTCCTGCTGGACGGCGGGCGCCTCGTGCCCACCGTCCTCACGCGCGGACCCTGGAGCTCCACCCACCAGCATGGCGGGCCTCCCTCGGCCGTCATGGCGCGCGCCATCGAGCAGGCCGCGGGCGAGCCGGATGCGCTCCAGATGACCCGCTTCACCGTGGACTTCGTCCGGCCCGTGCCGATGGAGCCGCTCACTGTCCGCGTCGAGCAGGTGCGTGACGGCCGCCGCGCGCGAGGCTATGCCGCCGTGCTCTCCGCCGGCGGCCAGGCCGTCGCGCGCGCCACCGCGCTCGTCGTCCGCACCGAGGCGGTGGCCCCACCGCCCGGGCCGGTCCAGGAGCCGCTCCTTCCGCTCCCGGGCGAGGCCGCGCCCTTCCAGTTCCCGTTCTTCCGCGATCCGGTCGCCTACCATACCGGCGTGGAGACCCGACTGGCGCGCGGCGTGTTCGGCTCCGGCCGCGCGGCGGGGTGGATGCGCCTCCGCGTGCCGCTCGTCCTGGGTGAGGCGCCATCGCCCGCCCAGCGCGTGCTGCTCGTGGCGGACTCCGGCAGCGGCATCGGCGCGGCCATCGACCCGGCGCGCTTCGTCCCGTTCGTGAACGCCGATCTCACCGTCTCGCTCCACCGCCTGCCCGACGGCGACTGGATCGGGCTCGATGCCGTCACGGCGCTCGAGCCCCACGGCATCGGACTCACCCGCACCGGCCTCTACGACGCGCGCGGCCCGATCGGAGAGGGACTACAGGGTCTCGTCGTGGGCCAACCGGTCGCGCGCTGAGGAATCCAATCGAAGTCCGGCAGCATCCCAAGCACACAGCATCATGGGAGGCGTCGTGAGCGACGGCCGGAAGCGGCTCTACTACGGATGGGTCGTGCTGGCCGCGGTCGTCCTCGTGACGGTGGGCGCTTCGGGGATCCGCGCCGTCTTCGGCGTCTTCATCAAGCCGATCGAGGCCGAGTTCGGCTGGACCCGCCAACAGCTCTCGGGGGCCGCGGCGCTGTCGCTCTTCGTGCTCGGCGCCGTCGGGCCCACGGTGGGCTGGCTCGCCGACGTCTGGGGACCCCGCCGCGTCATGCTCCTCGCAACGGGCATTCTCGGTGCCGGCTCCGTGCTCGCGTCCTTCGTCGGCCACCTCTGGCAGATGTACGCGAGCGCCGGCGTGCTGATGGCCGCCGGCGCCGGCGGGCTCGGCATCGCCACCACATCCACGATCGCCGCGCGGTGGTTCGTCTCGCGGCGCGGCCTCGTCCTGGGCATTCTCGGCGGCGCCATGTCCGCCGGCCAGATGCTCGTCGTCCCGCTCTCGATGCTGCTGATCAGCCTCTATGGCTGGCGAGCCTCGTTTCTCTGGCTGGGCGTGGGCATCCTCGTGCTGGCGCTGCCCGTGATCCTGGGGTTCGTGCACGACGATCCCGCCGACAGGGGGCTCCGGCCCTACGGAGCCGGCACGGCCGCAGGGGCGGCCTTCGGCGGGGTAGAGGCCGAGCGGCGCGTACCCGTGTCCGAAGCCATGACGGTGCCGGCCTTCTGGCTTCTCGCCGTCACTTTTTTCGTGTGCGGCTACACGTCCAACGGCCTCGTGCTGACTCACCTCGTGCCCCACGCCGCCGAGCACGGCTTCTCGGAGATGCACGCCGCGCAGGCGCTCGGCCTCATGGGCGCGATGAACATCGTGGGCACGGTCGCGTCCGGCTGGATCTGCGACCGGTTCGGGCGGAAGGGGCCGCTCGCCATCTACTACGGCGTGCGTGGGCTCTCGCTGATCTTCCTGCTCTACGTCTGGAACGTGCCGTCGCTCCACGTGTTCGCGGCCATCTTCGGGCTCAACTACATCTCGACGGTACCGCCCACGACGACGCTGACCGCGAACATCTTCGGCCGGCTCTCCGTGGGAGCGCTCTCCGGCTGGATCTTCTTCTCCCACCAGGTCGGATCGGCCATCGGCGCCTGGGCCGGCGGGGCCATCTTCGACGCCACCGGCTCCTACTCCTGGGCGTTCCTGTCGGCGGCGGTGCTCGCTCTCATCGCCTCCGGCCTCTCGCTCCTCATCAAGGAAGTGCCGATCAGCGCCCGCCCGAGCGCGCGTCCGGCCCCACGCGGCGCTCCGGTACCGGCCGGATAAGCATCGACTCTCGCTCGACAACCGTGGTCATGAGGAAGGACGGGGCGTGAGCGACATCGGCGAGCTCGATCGACATCGCTACATGAGCCTCGCGACGTTCCGCCGCAGCGGTGCCGAGGTCGCTACGCCCGTCTGGTTCGCCGCGGCCAACGGAAGGTTGTACGTGTTCACGGCCGAGCAGTCGGGCAAGGTCAAGCGGCTGCGCCATTCCTCGCGGGCGCGCGTCGCCCCCTCGGATGCGCGTGGGTGGGTCCGCGGCGCGTGGCGCGACGCCAGCGCGCGCATCGTGACCGAGCCCCGCTCGATCGAGCGGGCTCGCGCGGCGCTTGAGTCGAAGTACGGCTGGCAGATGCGGGTGACCGACCTGCTCTCGCGGCTCACCGGCCGCATCAACCACCGCGCCTGGCTCGAACTCCAGCTCTAGCAGGCTGCTGAAAAACTCGCAGGCTAGGGACGCGCTCCGGGGTCGGCGGCGGGCGCCACGCCGGTCCCCGCCGAAGCCCACACGAACGCAATGAAGGCGGCGGCGTAGCACGCAACCCCGGTCCAGAACGCGGCGGAAATGCTGGAGCTCAGCGCGATGACGATCGCGAGCACCGATGCGCAGACCGACGTGGCGCCGTTGATGCCCCAGAGCCACGGTGTCAAGCCGGGCGTGCGTCCCGACGCGAGGCGCATCCCCAGCGGGAAGGCCATGCCCATCAACAGGCCGAGGGGAGACAGCATCCCCGTCACGAGGAGCACGCGCACCGGCGTCGTCGATTCCTGGTAGCCGCTGATCACGCCGGGGCTCACGATCCCGAAGAGGCACAGGACGGCCAGCAGGAGGAGAAAAAGCCGCACGGTCGGTCCCGTCGCCCCGCGCCCCTCGACCATGCTGGTCAGGTAGCTGCCCACGCCGCTCGAAACGAGCAACGAGAAGAGAACGACGGACAGGCTGTAGGTCGGGTGGCCCAGGAGCACGATCAGTCGCTGCAGCTGAGAGATCTCGACGAACATGAACCCGAGACCGATGCTGGCGAAGAAGACCAGCAAGGGGACGCTGCCCCGGAGATCCGCCCGCTCGGTGGTCATCGCCAGCGGCACCACGATGCACAGGCACGTCAGCACGATCACCACGATCAGCAGCGCGCCCAGGACGGACACGGCTTTCATGTTGATGTGATCGAATTCCTGTCCCGACTTCGTCCGATCGAACACGTTCTGGAGACGAAGCGTGTGAAAGAAGAACGGGCTGTCATCGGTGGGTGCCGCGATGTTGACCGGAAAGCTCGCCAGGAACGGTCTGAGATCGCCCGCCGAGGCAAGCGTGGTGAACGTGTCGTCAGCCGAATATCGCGGACTGAGGACGACGTCGAATCGCATCTTCTGCGTCACGGCTTCGATAGCGTCGATGTCCCGATCGGGGAACGGCGCCCGGCTGACGAGCACCGTCGCAATCCCGACCGGCGTGCGGCCGCTCGCGTCGATCTGCTTGACGATCACGATGTGACGCCGGGGATTCGCGACCCCCGACCGCGTCAATGCCGCGTGGGCCAGGGACGTCAGGCGGTAGGTTTCGTCGGGTCGCGATCGGAAGTGATACCGCGAGACCGCGAGGATCCCGTCCGGGCTGAGACGGTCGAGGAAGAGCTTCCAGGCCTCCGCCGTGTACAGCGAGTTCTCGGTGAGGACGAACGCCCCAGCCGAGGTAGCCGCCCACGTGTCGATGAGAGAGATCTGTATGATCTCGAACCGCTCCGGCTGCCTGGCGATGTAGCTGCGCGCCTCATCATTCACGAAGCGAACCTGCGGCAGCCGGTCCAGGTGCCCGGTGAAGCCTCCGAACTTGCCGTTCACCGTCCCGATGATGTCTTGATTGATCTCGACCCCGAGCACGGACCGTTGTCTGAACAGCACCGCGGATAGCACATCCCGTCCCCCGCCGACGCCGATCACGAGAACCCGCGCGTCCTGCCGCACGTAGTGCACCAGGTTCGTGACGTCGTACTTCAAGTGCTCGAGATCGGCCAGGTTGCCGTCAAACCCGGTGAGGACGGTGCCGGCGGAGGCATCAATGAGCAGCGAGAGTTGCCGGACGCCCCGATCGGGTCGAAAGGCGGCGCTCAATCCCCAGCCGGCCGGGACGGTGGGTTGCGTCGGATCTCCGAACACCGTGATGCGGGAAAAGGAGTTCCACTTCTCGTAGACGGGCCGGGGCTCGGCCCTTCCCTTGACCCACTGGAGCCGAACGAGCGGCGACTCGTCGCGGACGAGCACGGTGTGCACCGCGGCGAAGGCCCCGAGAACCAACGCGGCCGCCACCGACGCCTGTCTGAGCCGGGGACTCGCGCGAGCGCCGAAGAACACCGCGGCGAGCCCGGCAAGAGCCCCGACGACGATCACCGCGGTCGGACCGTCCGCCACGTTGAGCGTGACGATGACCAACAGGCACCCCGTCGCGGCGCCGATGAGATCAACCGCGTACAGCTTGCCCACCCGCCGCGGGAACTTCGTGAGCGCCAGGGCGACGCAGATCCCGCTGAAGACGAACGGCACGGCGATGATCGCGTAGGTGAGGCCGGTCGATAGGAGCCCCCCGACCGTCACGTCTCCATCGAACGGCACGAAGAGCGAAATGACGAAGCTCGTGACCGCGGAGACGGCGAACAGGACCGCGCCCAGCGTCAGGTGCTCGGCGACCCGTTCCTGCGAGAAGAACGCTGGCCGGAGGTAGACGATGATGGCGCCTACCGTCATGCCGAACATGGCCACGGAGATCGCTACGAACGCGAAGTGGTACCACATCGTCACGCTGAAAATGCGGGTGAGGACGATCTCGTACATCACCGTCGCGAGCGCGACGAAAAAGAGCCCGAGATACGTGGACGCCGTCGGCTCGTGATCCGTATTCACTCCGCCCTCCGCTCCCCTATCGACCTGCCCCCGTCGCGTCCGGATCGCGGCGCGCCGGGGGCCCGCAGCGAACCGCTTAGCGTGAATTATTCATGAAGGCCTTTCCCGCGTCCTGCACTCCCCCTCACCCTGACCCTCTCCCCCTCCGGGGCGAGGGGATCGAAACGGCTCCCTCTCCCTCGGCGAGGGAGAGGGCCGGGGTGAGGGTGGGCGCCTGTTCGCGCATAATCCGGGTTAGGCCTTCAGATACTTGTCGAAGAACGCCAGGCACCGCTTCCAGGCGTCCTCTGCCGCCTCCTTCTTGTAGACTTGCGGCCGGTCGTCGGAGAAGAACGCGTGCGGCGCCCCCGGATAGAGGATGAACTCCGCCGCGACGCCTCGCTTCTTGAGCTCCGCCTCGAACCGCTTGACGTCGTCCGCCGGGATGCCAGGGTCCGCCTCGCCGTAGAGCCCCAGCACCGGCATCTTGATCTTGTCCGCGAGGCTGAAGGCATCCACGCTCGGGGCGTCGGAAAACGTGCGCTTGACGTGACCGTACCACGGAGCAGCGGCCGCGACCCCCGGGTATTCCGCGGCGAAGTGGAGCGTCAGCGCCCCGCCGCCGCAGAATCCCGTCACGCCCAGCCGGTCCGCCCGGGCCCACGGCTGTTGCTTGGCGTAGTCGGCCGCGGCGCGGATGTCGCCGAGGTACTGGGCGCGCGTGACCTTGCCCGAGATCTGGCCCATCTCCTGGAAGTTCTTCCCCTGCATGCCGCCTTCCCGGTGATAGAGCTCGGGGGCGATCGCGTAGAAGCCGGCCTGGGCGAACCTACGCACGACGTCCTTGTTGTGCTCGCTGTTCCCCGTGAAGGCGGAGATCACGACAATGATCGGGTAGCGTCCGGCCCTCTCGGGGCGGGCATCGTAGGCCGGGATGGCCGTGCCGCCGACCTGCAGCTGGAGGTCCCGGGCGACGATGCCCTTGGTGTCGGTCACGATGGCCTGGGCCATCGAGATCCCGGGGGTCAGGATGCCGCCCACGGTGGTGAAGGCACCGAATTTCAAGACTTCCCTGCGCGACAGTGGGTTGTGCTGGGGGTTGTGCATGGATCTCCTTTCGTGGCTGGTGCGGGTGATAACTTCCCTTGCAGAATCGTCCGCCGGGATTCTACAGTAGACATAACCACCGATGAAGCTTCCCGGTTTCGTGACTAGGTCCATGAGCCTCCGCGAGGCGGCCGCGGTCATCTTTGTCCTGGTGGCCCTGCTGCCGCTGCTGCTCTTCGTCGCCTTCCTCTCGGTCTCGGACCTCATCACCAGGACCGAGGCCCAGTTCGCGGCCTTCATGGCGCTCGTCATCGCCTGCCTGGGGTTTGTCGTCTTCCGCCGGCTGGTGGACCAGATCGCCCGGCTGGCGGTCAACGTCAGGCAGCCGATCTCCGCGGACCAGGAGGTGCCGCACGCACGCGAGGCGGCGGCGCGGGTGCCGGGCCTGGGCCAGGTCGCCGAGATCGGCCAGCTGGCGGACGCCTTCCACCAGATGCTGGAGGACCTCCGGGCCTCGACGCAGCGGCTCGAAGATCTTGTCTTCAAGCTGGGCACGCTCAACGAGCTGGTCGAGATGTCCACCCGCATCCCGAAGATCCAGGATCTGCTGTCCACCGTCCTCCAGAGCACGATGCGCGCGGTGCACGCCAACATCGGCTCGATCATGCTGCTCGATCAGCAGCAGAAGACGCTGCGCATCGCGGCGTCCCGCGGGCTGCCTGCCGAGGTCCACGACCAGACGGAGGTGCGGCTGGGGGAGGGTGTGGCGGGCAAGGTCGCCGCTCTGGGCGACGCCGTCATCGTGGACGACATCGAAAAAGACGCGCGCTTCGCCAGAACCAATGATCCCAAGTACGGCACGGGCTCCTTCATCTGCATGCCCGTGCGCGTGGGCGACCGCGTCATCGGCGTGATCAACCTGGCCAAGAAGGAAGACGCCAGCACTTCGCCGCCCACGCCGCGGCCCTTCAGCCCGACGGATCTCCAATTCCTGAGCGCGCTTTTGACCTATATCGGCTACGCCGTGGACAATGCGCGCCTGCTCCAGGAAGCGCAGGAATCGGCGAGCCAGCTGCAGAGCGTGGTGGACGACCTGCGGGCGACCCAGGCCCAGCTGGTGCGCGGCGAGACGCTCTCCGCCATCGGCAAGCTCGCCTCGGGCATGGCCCACCACTTGAACAACCTCTTCGCCGTCATCCTCGGCCGGCTCGAGATCCTGCTGACCAAGGTGCCGGACGCCGAGGCGCGCCGCTATCTCGAAATCGTCCAGCGGGCCGCGCAGGACGGCGCCGAGGTGGTCCGCCGTGTCCAGCGCTTCAGCCGCGTGCAGCCGGTCTCCCGCACCATGCCGGTGGATCTCAACCAGCTGGCGCAGGAGGTGATCGACCTGACGCGCCCGCGCTGGCACAACGAAGCGCTGCTGCGCCAGATCCGCATCGACACCGCCCTCGACCTGGGCAACGTCAAGCCCGTGGCCGGGGAATACGCGCCGCTGCGCGAGGTCCTGCTGAACCTCGTGCTCAACGCCATCGACGCGATGCCGAACGGCGGGCGGCTCGGGATGAAGACATGGGCCGATAGCCAGGGCGTGCACTGCGACGTGTCGGACGCCGGCGTGGGCATGTCCGAGGAAGTGCAGCAGCGGGCGCTCGATCCCTTCTTCACGACCAAGGGTCCCAAGAGCACGGGGCTGGGGCTCTCGGTCACCTACGGGATCATCCAGCGCCACAACGGCAAGCTCGAGATCGACAGCGCCCCGGGACGCGGGACCACGGTGCACATCACCCTGCCGGCGGTCGATGCGGCTCTCCATGCGCCCGGGCGTTCGACGGCGCCGGCGGCACCGGCCCAGCTGCGCGTGCTGCTCGTGGACGACGAGCCCGAGGTGCGCTCGGCGCTCGCCGACATGATCGGCACCTCGGGCCACACGGCCTTTCAGGCCGCGGGCGGGAAGGAAGCGCTGGCCTGGCTCGATGCCGGGCAGCCGGTCGACCTCGTGCTGACCGACCTTGGCATGCCCGGGATGACGGGAGCGGACGTGGCGCGCGTGGTTCGAGCACGTTGGCCGCAGCTGCGCATCGGGCTCATGACGGGCTGGGACGAAAGCGAGGGTCTGGTCAGCGAGACGAGCGCGATCGTAGACTTCGTCATCGCCAAGCCGTTCAACCTGCAGTCACTGCTGTCAGCCTACGCCGCCGGCCCGCGCACGTAACGACCTGCCCTAACGCCCGCAGGCGGCTCAAAGGGCCCAGCTGCGAGGCGGCGCCCCGCCGTTCGAGTTGAGCGGCCATTGGTGGCCGCGAGACGAGGGCTGAGTCGGTCCCGCAGGCGAGGCGTAGTCTCTCTATGTTGAGCGTGCGGCCGAGGGCGCCGTATTCAGATTGCCTCGATGTGGATGAGGTTGGTTTGACCGCAGGGCCTCTTCGCGCAAACGCTCATCGCCGCAGATCGGCCCTTTTCAGCCGCCTGCGTTACCAGCCTATCGCGTGGGCTCCTCGGCGTGGATCGGCTCCTGCCATCAGGATGCCGTCGGCGCGGGCGACCACACAGCACACGCCCCCCGCGCGCCAGTCCCACTCAGGCCATCCGGCCACGCGGTGTCCGAGGCCGGCCAGCGCGGCGCGCGTCTCGACGCTCAGGCGCGACTCGGCCTCGAGGAGGCCCGGCGCATGCGCGTGAGGCCAGAAGGAATCGGGGAAGCTCCGCGAGGCGACGCGCGGCGCCTCGACGGCCTGCTGCGGCGCCATGCCGTGGGCCGTGATGTTGAGGAGCACCTGGAGCATGGCCTGCTGCTGGACATCGCCTCCCGGCGTGCCGAACGGCATGAACGCGCGGCCGTCGCGGAGCACCATGGCCGGCGCGGGCGTGAGCCGCGGTCGCTTGCCGGGGGCGACGACGCTCGGATGTCCCGGCGTGAGCCAGCCTTGCGATCCCCGCGGCGAGACCACGCACCCCACACCGGGAATGACCGGCGAGTCCACGCCCGGGTCGCTCGGCGTCGCCGAGAAGGCATTCCCCTCCGCGTCCACGACAGAGACATAGGACGTGTCGAGCGAACGCCCGGGGCGCAGCGACACCGGGCCGCTGACGCCGTGTCCGCCGTTGGCGACGGCCCGAAGTCCGTACGGATCGCCCGCAGGCGGCAGGTCAGGCCAGGCCCGGTCCTCCCTGATCAGCGCGCGCCGGGCCGCGGCGTACTCCTTCGACAAGAGCCCGTCTGCGGGCACCTTGACGTGGAGCGGATCGCCGTAATACGCCTCGCGGTCGGCGAACGCGAGCTTGGTTGCCTCGATCAGGATGTGCAGCGCCCGCGGCGTGTTGTGGCCGAGGGCGCGCCAGTCGTAGCCCTCGATCAGGTTCAGCATCTGCAGCAGCACGGGCCCCTGGCACCAGAAGCCGCAGGTCGCGACCTCGAACTCGCCGAACGACGTCTTGAGTGCCGGGGCGACCTCGACGGAGAACTTGGCCAGGTCCTCGGCGGTCAAGAGACCCCCTTCACGCGCGTGGTACTCGGCGATGCGCCGGGCGATGTCGCCCTTGTAGAAGGCGTCCCGGGCGGCGCGGATGGCGACCGCGCGGCCGCGCGCGCGCGCCTTGAGCTCCGCCGCGGCCATGGTCTTGATCGTCTGCGCGAGCTCCGCCTCGACCAGGAGATGCCCCGGCGGCGGCGCGTGTGAGCCGTTCTTGAGGTAGAGCGCGGCCGAGCTGGGGAAATTCCGGATCTTGTCGGCGGCGCGTCCGAACTGGTACGCGGAGAACCTGGACAGCGGGAAGCCGTGCTCCGCGCATTCCATGGCGGGTGCCGCCGTCTCGGCGAAGCTCTTGGTGCCCCAGCGCTCGAGCGCCGCGCACCAGGCGTCGGGCGAAGCCGGGACGACCGTGCGGAGCAGGCCTGAGGGGATCTGGCCCCCGCAGCGCTCGTTGAAGAACTCCGCGGTCGCGCGTCTCGGATACGGCCCGACGCCCGACACCTCGAACGTCTCGCCGGTGCGCGCGAGATGCACGAGGATGGGCGCCACGCCGGCGAAGCTGACCATGTCCGGGTGGACGACACCGAGCATCATGCCCGCCGCACACCCGGCGTCGATCGCGTTGCCGCCCGCTTCGAGAATGCGCGCGGCCGCCTGCGCTGCCAACGGGTGTCCTGCCGCCACCATCCAGCGGCGGCCCATCACCTGGTGCATCGGGCCCGCGGCCGGCGCGCCGCTGGCGTCTTTCTGAGCGGAGGCGGAGTCGAGGCTCATGCGGCGTATGGTAGCATAGCCGCATGTCGCGCGACCCGCTGGTGGGCGTGACCACGTCGATCACCGTCGGCCAGACTCCCGAGCGCGCCTACGTCAACTCGGCCTACCTCCACGCCGTGCAGCAGGCGGGCGGCGTGCCCGTGCTCCTGCCGCCCCAGCTCTCGCCAGCCGCCCTCGAGCGCCTCGTGCGCGGTCTCGACGCAATCCTGCTCACGGGCGGCGGCGACGTCGATCCCGCCAGCTTCGGCGAGGCGCCGCACCCGACGCTCTTCGAAGTGGCGCCCTCCCGGGACGCGCTCGAAACGCAGGTGATGCTCTACGCGCTGGAGAAGAGGACGCCGCTGCTCGCGATCTGCCGCGGCATCCAAGTGCTCAACGTCGCCCTCGGCGGCAGCCTCCACCAGGACGTAGCCACGGATCCTGGAACGGAGATTCAGCACAGCCAGAAAGAGGCGCGCGACCAGACGACCCACAAGGTCACGGTCGCGCCGGGGAGCCGCCTGGGACGGGTCCTGGGCGCGGAGGACATCGAGGTCAACAGCTTTCACCACCAAGTCGTCAAGTCGCTCGGCCGCGGCCTGGTCCCCGTCGCGTGGGCGCCCGACCGTCTCATCGAGGGCGTCGAGCTCGACGACGATACCCGCTGGGTGGTCGGCGTCCAGTGGCATCCCGAGCATCTCGTCGGCAGCTCCGAGCCGGCCCGTCGCCTCTTTTCCGCTCTCGTCACCGCCGCCCGCACGTAATCGCTGGCGCGGCTTCCGGAGACCTTCATGCCCAAGACGCGCGGCACCGGACTCCTGATGCTGTGGACGGACGTCGACCCGGAGCACGAGGCGGAGTTCAACCGCTGGTACAACGAGGAGCACATCCACCATCTCCTCGAGGTGCCGGGCTTTCTCAGCGCCGGGCGATACGAGGCGCTCTCCGGCGGGCCGAAATACCTGGCGATGTACGAGCTCGAGGAGCCGAGCGTGCTGCGGACCTCCGCTTTCCTCGACGAGGTGCGCTTCCGGCCGTCTCCGTGGCGCACCAAGGCCTCGGGCGGCCACGTCGGGCGCAACTACATCCTCCAGGCCTATCGCCAGGTCCACCCGGCGCGGACCAACCCGGCCGAGCTGACCATGGGTCCGTCACCGTATCTCCAGATGGGGCGCATGGACATCCCGGCCGCCATGGAAGAGGAGTGGAACGCCTGGTACAACACCGTCTACACGCAGGACTACCTGACGGTGCCCGGCGTCATGCGGGTGCGCCGGTTCATGGTGGTGGAAGGACAGCCGAAATACCTGACGGTCTACGAGTTCGAGCGGCCCGACGTGCCGAAGAGTGAAGCGTGGAACAGGGTCCGCGACCAGAACCCGTGGACCCACCGGATACGGCCCTTCATGCGGCTTGACGCGGGCTCTCCCGCCGTCTTCAAGAGAATCTATCCAGATCCCGTCGCATAACGGACACCATGCCAGCGCGCAGCGGACAGACGTACATCGAGTCGCTTAGGAAGAACGCCCCGTGCGTGTACCTCGGGGGGCGGCGGGTAGCCGACGTGACGGCCGAGCCCATCTTCCAGGAGCCGATCCGTGCCATCGCCGAGCAGTACGACATGCAGCTCGACCCGGCGTACCGGGACATCATGACCTACGCCTCGCCGAGCACGGGCGAGCCCGTGTCGACGTCGTTTCTCGTGCCTCGCACCCGCGAGGATCTCGTGAAGAAGCGCAAGCACTTCAAGCTGCGCGCGGACCACAACTTCGGCTTCATGGGCCGGGCGCCCGATTTCATGAACCAGTTCGTCACGGGCTGGCACCTCATCGCCGACCGGTTCGCGCGGGCCGGCGCCCGATTCGGCGAGAACGCCACCCGCTACTACGAGCACGTACGGGAGCACGACCTCTTCCTCACGCACATGCTGATCAATCCGCAGATCGACCGGTCCAAGACCTCCGCCCAGCAGGAGGATCCGTTCCTTCACCTGGGCCGGGTTCGCGAGACCAGCGAAGGCATCATCGTGCGCGGGGCGAAGATGCTGGGGACGATGGCGCCCATCACCGAGGAGGTGGCCGTCATTCCGTTCGGCGGGGTGCCCCCGGGCGATGATGCCTATGCCCTGGTGTTCGGCATCCCCACCGCCACCTCGGGCCTCACCTTCATCTGTCGCGAGACGGTCGCGCCACTGCCACGGTCGCGCTTCGACCATCCCCTGTCGAGCCGGTTCGAGGAGATGGACTGCATCGCGGTCTTCGATGACGTCCTCGTTCCACGGGACCGGATCATGGTCGACGGCAGCGCCGGCAGCGGCGACATCGTCAATGCGCTGGGCGCGGACTTCGGCGCGCTCCTGAACGTCCAGACCTCCGCCCGCATGCTGAGCCAGCTCGAGTTCTTCTGCGGGCTCGCCATGAAGGTGGCGGACGCCATCGGCATCACGGGCTTCCTGCACGTCCAGGAAAAGCTGGGCGAGATGCTGAGCCACATGGAAGTGGCCCGCGCGGTGTTCTACGGGTCCGAGGCCATGGCCCAGCAGCTCCCGAACGGGGTATGGGTGCCGGGCGGGCCGGGTCTCCGCGCCTTCCATCTCCAGACCGGCAAGATCTACAGCCGGTTCGTCGAGATCGTCCAGACGCTGGCCGCCGGGGGATTCTTCTACGCGCCGAGCGAGGCCGATCTCGGCAGCGCGGAGATCCGGCCCTACATCGACCGCTACGTGCGCGGGCGCGCGGGCGTCGCGGCCGAGGATCGCATCGCGCTCTTCAAGCTGGCGTGGGACGCGACGGGCGAGTCGTTTGCCCAGCGGATGGCCCAGTACGTGCGCTTCTACTCCGGCGATCCGATCCGGCTCACCGCCGGCTTCTATACGCAGTACGACAAGGCCCCGCTCTTCGAGATGGTGGAGCGAGCGCTCGGGCGGCGCGACGGCGAGCCCATCCCGCTCTCCCCGGACGCTCCGGGAGCGCTCATCCCGTATCAACCCGACACAGGCGGCATGGCGGGAACGTATGCGGCCACGTCGTTGCCGCAAAAGCGCGATCCGCAGAAGTAACCGCCACCCTCACCCTACCCTCTCCCTCCGGGGAGGGAGAGGGGCGATTTCGGGGATGCTTTCCAGCTATCCTCCTCCGCGGAGGCTCTTTACCTGACATGGATGCCGGACAAGCAAACACCTCTGAGGCTACAGTAGGGTCCAGCGCGAAGGGGCGTTGGCGAGTCGCTCTTCCGCGACGCGGGCGTCTTTCTTGAGCTTCTTGAGGTGGGAGTGGACGGACTTGCCGGCCATCACGTGGAGCTTCTCGGAGATGTCGGCGTAGATGATCTTGACCATTTCTGGAACAGTCCGCGCGCCGTTGCCGAGGAGGTCCAGGATCTGGCGCTCGCGCTCCATCCTGTGGTCGATGTATTCTTGGATCTTGGCCGGCCCGTCCTCGATCACGGGGCCGTGCGCCGGATAGATGCGGCGGACGCCCAATGCCTGGACGCGCCGGAGTGACGCCATGTAATCGGCGAGGTCGCCGTCCTCGTCGGGGATAACGCTGGTCGAGCCGTTCAGGATCAGGTCGCCGCTGAACAGCGCGCGCTCTTCTTCGAGGAAATAGCACAGGTGGTCTGACGCGTGGCCCGGCGTATGCACGGCTCTCAGCGTGCCACCGTCGCCCTGGATCACCTGCCCGTCCCTCAGGTCGGCGGTGTCCTCGGGCAGTCCCTCGTCCTTGTGGATCATCTTGGCGACGGGCAGGCCCGGGAAGCGTTCGCGCAGGTGCGGCACGCCGCCCAGGTGGTCCACGTGCCGGTGGGTGAGGATCACGCGCGAGGGGCCGCGCCAGCCGCGCTCGCCCAGATACCCCTCGAGCACGCCCATGTACCCGGGCACGCCCGCGCCCGTGTCGATCAGGATCGGATCGCTCCGCCCGACCAGGTAGGTGTTGGTGCCGGGGCCCGTCATCATGCCCGGGTTGAGCCCGAGCACGCGCCCGACCCGATCGCTCGGCGTGGCGCGCTTGGGAAAGTCAGGATCGATCCAGCTCATGCGACCCCCAGGTACCTGCGCTTGACGTCCTCATCCGCCTCGAGGCCGGCGGGCGTGCCTTCCCAGACGATCTGGCCCTTGTTCATCACATAGACGCGGTCGGCGACGCGGAGCGCCAGGTGGTAGTTCTGCTCCACCAGCAGGATGGACAGCCGCTCGCCCTTGAGCCTCTGCACGATGCGCCCGATCTCGCGCACGACGATGGGCGCCAGCCCCTCCGACGGCTCGTCGAGCACCAGCATACGCCCGTTGGTCATGAGCGCCCGGCCGATCGCCAGCATCTGCTGCTCGCCGCCCGAGAGCGTGCCGCCCGGCTGGAGCGCGCGCTCGGCGAGGCGCGGGAAGAGCGCGTAGACGCGCTCGAGCGTCCAGTTCTTCCCCCGCGCGCCCAACGTGAGGTTCTCGCGCACCGTGAGCGGCGAGAAGATGCGCCGCCCCTGGGGTACGAGCGCCAGGCCGCGCCTCGCGATGCGGTACGCGGGCCATGCCTGCACCGGCTGGCCGTCGAAGACGACGCGCCCCTCGCGGGGAGGGGTGAAGCCGGCGACGCTCCGGATGAGGGTCGTCTTGCCGGCGCCGTTTCGTCCGAGGAGCGCCACGGCCTCGCCCTCGCTCACGCGGATCGAGACGCCGTGGAGGATGTGGCTCTCTCCGTAGTAGGTCTGGAGCCCCTCGACGTCGAGCATCACGCGGAGCCCAGGTACACTTCGTAGACGCGCGGGTCGCGCTTCACCTCGTCGAACGTGCCCTCGGTCAGCACCTCGCCGTAGTGGAGCACGGTGACGCGCTCGGCCAGCGAGCCGACCACATCCATGTCGTGCTCGATGATCAACATGGTCACCTCGCGCGACAGCCCTTCGAGCATCCGCGTCATGCGCGCCGTCTCCTCGGGCGACATGCCGGCCGTGGGCTCGTCGAGCAGCATGAGCTTGGGCCCGGTGGCGAGCACCACGCCCACCTCGAGCTGGCGCTGCTCGCCGTAGGAGAGCTTGCCGGCGGGCTCGCCGAGGCGGCCGGCCAGGCCGACTGCGTCGGCCGCACCGCGTGCCCGCTCGAGCGGCGCCCGCAGCCGCTCGACGCTGCCGAGGAGGTCGTAGTTGCCGCGCCCGCCGGCCGCGGCGGCCAGCCTGAGGTTCTCCAGCACGGTGAGCTTCAGAAAGAGGTTGGTACGCTGGAAGGAGCGCCCCATCCCGCGCCGCGCCAGCGCGTGCGGGGGCAGCCCCGCGACCGGCTCGCCGTCGAAGAGGATGCGTCCCGCCGAGGGCGCGAGCTGTCCCGTGATGACGTTGAAGAGCGTGGTCTTCCCCGCCCCGTTGGGCCCGATGATGGCGCGCCGCTCACGCGGCGCCACCGCGAGCGACACCCCGTTGAGCGCGGAAAGCGCGCCGAAGTGGCGCACGAGGCCGGCGATCGCGAGAAGCGGCGAGGGAGAGCTCACGAGCGGATCCCCAGGCGACCGCGCAGCACTCCCAGGATACCGCCCGGCGCGAAGAGCACGAGGAGAACGAAGGTCAGCCCGAGGATGAGCATCCAGCGCTCGGTGTAGGAGCTGACCGTGCTCTGTAGAAGAATGAAGGCGGCGGCGCCCAGCATCGAGCCGCCGAGCGTTCCCGTGCCGCCGATGATGACCATGAGGAGAGCCTCGCCCGACGTGGTCCACAGGAAGGCGTCGGGCGAGATCGAGCCGACGAGCTGGGCGTAAAGCGAGCCGGCGACGCCCGCCACCGTCCCGCCAATGACGAAAGCCAGGAGCTTGTAGCGGTTGACGGGGTAGCCAACCGCCTCCATGCGCCCCTCGTTGTCGTGGATGCCGCGGAGCACGTGCCCGAACGGCGAGCGCACGATGCGCCAGAGGAATAGCACGGCGAGCGTCACGAGCGCGAGGAGGTAAACGTGGAAGCTCCACGGGCTCGCAAGGGTCCACCCGAGCACGGCCGGTCGCGGAACACCGACGATGCCGTCTTCGGCGCCGAGCCACGCCGACTGGAACGCGACGGCGTAGAACATCTGCGAGAATGCGAGCGTGAGCATGATGAAGTACACGCCGCTCACGCGGATCGAGAAGAATCCGATCACGAGCGCTGCCACGGCGGCGGCGAACGCTGGTAACAGCAGCGCCGAGATGAGCCCGGGAGACTTGACGAGCGCCAGGGCAGCGATGTAGCCGCCGACCCCGAAGAAGGCCGAGTGGCCGAAGGAAACCATGCCGGCGTAGCCCATGAGGAGGTCGAGGCTCATGGCGAAGATGCCCCAGATCAGAATCTCCTGGAGCAGCTTGACAGGATAGTTGCCCGCGAAGAGCGGGAACGCGGCGGCGACTCCGACCAGCGCGGCGAAAGCCACGGCGCGCCGGATCACTTGAGGGCCCGGCCGAAGAGCCCCTGCGGGCGGAAGAGCAGGATCAAGGCCATGACGACGTAGATGATCAGCATGGAGGCGCCGGGCAGCCACACCTTCCCGAAGGTCTCGGCCTGGCCGATGATGAGGCTGCCGGCCAGCGAGCCCTTGAGGCTGCCGAGCCCGCCCACAACCACGACGATGAGAGCCGGCACCAGGATGGAGGCGCCCATCGGCGGGTAGGCCGATTGGATCGGCCCTGCGATCACGCCCGACAGCCCCGCCAGCGCCGCGCCGAAGGCGAAGACGCCCGTGAACACGCGGTCGATGTTGATTCCCATCCCGGCCGTCATCTCCGAGTCGAACACGCCGGCGCGTATCACGGCGCCGAGTCGGGTCTTCTCGATGAGGGCCCACAGCGCCACGGCCACCAGGAGCCCGAAGACGATGACGAACAGCCGGTACGACGGGATGGTGGCGCCGAAAAAGGTGACCGAGCTGGAGAAGAGGGTGGGAGTGGGGATGGAGCGGATGCGGCCGCCCCAGATCCACTTGACCAGGTCCTCGAAGAGATAGATGAGGCCGAAGGTCAGCAGGACCTGGTCGAGAGGGCCGCGCCGATAGAGAGGACGGAGACAGGTGCGCTCGACCACGGCGCCGATAAGGCCGACCACCACGGGCGCCGCCACGAGCGCCACCCAGAAGTTCCCGGTCGCGGCGATGAGGGTCAACCCCGCGTAGGCGCCCAGCAAGTAGTAGGAGCCGTGGGCGAGGTTGACGACGTCGAGCATGCCGAAAATGAGGGTGAGGCCGACCGAGAGAAGGAAGAGCAGGACACCGTAGGCCAGGCCGTTCAGAGCCTGGCCGAAAAAGTCAGGGACGAAGGCCACGAGCGGGTGCCACACGGGAGGAGGGGCCCGTGGGCCCCTCCTCCCAGGGCTCCGTCACGCCGGCAGGGTGCAACCGGTGCCGGGGTCGCGCACGTCGGCGACCTTGTCGATCGGGACGTTGTTCAAGCCCAGCGCCGTCTCCTTGACCTCGCGGATGTAGATGAATGGCTGGATGACGTTGTGGGTCTTCGGGTCGAAGCGGAAGCGGCCGCGCGGGCTGTCGAACTCGAGCTTGGTGATGACGTCGACCAGCTTGTCCTTGTCCTGCGTGTTGCCGTTGACCGCCTTGAGCGCGCGGATGATGACCTCGGCCGTGTCGTAGCCCTGACAGGCGAAGCCGTCGGGCAACTTGCCGCCGTACGCGGCCCGGAAGTCCTTGACGAACTTCTTGTTGGTCGGGTTGTCGAGGAGCGGTGAGTAGAAGTGGCCCGTGATGGTCCCGAGCGCCGACTGCCCCTGAGCCGGCAGCACGTCGGGCTCGGTGAGGAAGCCCGCCCCCGTGAGCTTGGCCACTTTCTTCAGCCCGAACTGATCGTACTGCTTCACGAAGTTGACCGCGTCGGTGCCGGAGAAGAAACAGTAGACGACCTTCGTTCCTGACTGCTTGATCTTGGTCAGATAGGGGGCGTAGTCGGTCTCGCCGAGCTTGGGGTAATCCTCGGCCAGCACCTTGCCGCCGGCGGGGACGAAGGTCTCCTTGAAGGCGGTCATCATGTCCTTGCCAGCCTGGTAGTTTGGGGCGACGAGGAACGCTTCCTTGCCGACATGCTTCGCCACCCAGCCACCCATGGGCTGGTTTGGCTGCCAGTTGGAGAAGGAGGTCCTGAAGATCCACCTCGAGCAGCGCTCGCGGCTGATCGCGTCGGCGCCCGCGTTGGAGACGATCAGGATGGTCTTCGAGTTGTGGACCTTGTCACGCATGCCCATGAGGATGCCGCTGTGCACGGGACCGGTGAGGATGTCGACCTTGTCCGAATCGATGAGTTTCTCGGTCTTGCGGATCCCCACCGGCGGCTTCATCTCGTCGTCTTCCTGGATCATCTCGATCTTCCGCCCGGCGGCCATGTCGTTCTCGCGGGCGAAGACCAGCTTCATGCCCTGGGTGATGCTCACGCCGAGCTCGGCGTAGACGCCCGTATAGGGCAGGACCACGCCGATCTTGACGGGCCCCGACTGGGCCTGGGCGCGCAGCACCCAGGGGCCGGCCGCGGCCCCGGCTGCCGCCACCGACGCGGTGGCGAGGAATTTGCGGCGCGTGACTTCTCTCATCGTGCGTCCTCCTTGACGTTGGAGCGGTTTGGACGGGCAAGAGCCCCACAAGACTACACCGAACTGGCCTGGAGAAGGAACCCGCACGTGGCCATCTCGGCTCCCGGGCTCATCTGTCGGCGGCGGCTCCTGCCTCCCCAAATGACCTACTCCCGGCCGGCGAGCGAGATGACGTAGTTGCCGCTACCAGAGGATGGGCCGTAGGCGTGGACGGTCGCCTCGAAGCGCTGCGTCGACGCGAGGATGGCCCCGAGCATCATGGCCAGGTGCCGGCCGCCCATCTCCGGCTGCGCGGCACGGGAGAACTCGGGCAGCCACTCCCAGGCCTGCCGGTATTCGGCGGCCGCCAGCATCTTGGCCAGGCGATGGTCGAGCTCTTCGGCGGCGGGCTTGGGCCCCTTCTCGGGTCCGCGCACGAGCTTGTGAGACACGCTGCCACTGGCGACGAAGCCGACGCGCTTCTCGCTCTCCCGCGCGGCCTGGGCGATGTGGCGCCCCCACTCAAAGGACTCCTCGAGGTCGGCCGCGAGGCACACCGAGACCGGCACCATCGGCAGGCGCTGCGCGCGGTCGAGGTAGCAGACCATGGGCATGACCGTGCCGTAGTCGAGCGGATAGTGGACGTCGTTGGCCAGCACGCAGTGGAGCCCCGCCGCCTTGCCGCGGGCGACGATGTCCGCGGCCAGCTCATAATCGCCGGGGTAGTCGTAGGCGACGCCGTGGATGATCTCGGGCGCCTCCTGCGCGGTCAGCACGCCGCGATGGCGGGGCGTTCCGTCCACGACGGTCGGAAACGTCGTGATCAGGTGGCAGGAGTTGACGACCATGACGTCGAGGCGGGCCCTGGCGACCTCCTTCCCCTGGGCGACCAGTCCGTCGCGAACGGGGCGGAAGACTTCGGAGGCCAGCTTCCCCTCGACAGCGGCCTCGAGCGTGCAGTAGCGCGGCGTGTGACTCGACAGGTAGACGCCGGCCAGGGTGCCCATGGCTTTCACCTCTCAGGGATGTACGCGATGCAGGGTTTCACGCGTAGATGCCTTGCTGCCCCTTCAGGCGCACCGCGACCTCTTCGGGAAATGGCCTGGCCTTGAGCCGCTCGCCGGGCTCCGCCGGGCAGCCGACCCACGCGCGCACCTCGAAGCCGGAGGCGCACGGGCGATCCCCAACTGCCACCTCGTGCTCGACGCGGAAGGTTTTGGCCCGCACCTCGGTCACCGTCGAGCGGATCCCCACCAGGTCGCCGTAGCGCACCGGCGAGCGGAACCGGGCGCTCGACTCCATGATCGGCACGCCCACGACCCGGAACCTGGGGAAGATCTCGGCCCACGGCAGCCCGAGGGACTCGAAGAGCGCCTCGGTCGCGAGGTCGAACCACTCGAAAAAGCGCGGGTAGAAGACGATCCCGGCGGGGTCCGCCTCGGACCAGCGCACCTTGACCTCGATACGATGACTAACCATGGTGTTCCACGTGTTCCACCCGTTCCTTCAGCTTGAAGCGCTGGAGCTTGCCCGTGGCGGTGCGCGGCAGCTCATGGACGATACGTATCTCGCGCGGCCGCTGATGACTCGGCAGCATCTGCTCGGCATGCCGCATGAGCTCGGCCTGGAGCGAGGCGGCCTCGACCGTGGTGTCGCGCGGCACGACGAACACGAAGGGCTTGATGAGGCCCGAGGCCTCTGCGGCGCCGACCACGCCCGCCTCGAGCACCGCGGGGTGCTTCATCAGCGCGGCCTCGACGTCGGCCGGCACCACCCACTGCCCGGCGACCTTGAAAAAATCGTCCTCGCGCCCGCAGTGGGTGTAGAAGCCGCCGGCGTCGCGCACGTAGACGTCGCCGGTCCGGAACCAGTCGCCGACGAAGGTCCGCCGCGAGTGATCGAGGCGCTGCCAGTACCCGGCGGCGGTCGAGGGCGTCTTCGCCCACAGGATGCCCTGCTGGCCGTCCGCCACGGGCTGGCCCGCGTCGTCGAGCAGCTTGACCTCGCTCCCCTCGACCACCGTGCCCGTCGAGCCCGCGCGGCTCCGGCCGGCATGGTTCGAGAGGAAGATGAACACGGTCTCCGTGGCGCCGATGCCATCGAGGATCTCGACGCCGAAGCGCTCGCGCCAGTCGCGGTAGACCTCGGCGGGCAGCCGCTCCCCCGCCGACAGGCACAGCCTGACCGAGCGGAAGGCGTCGGACGGCAGGTCCGCGCGCAGCAGCCGCGCGTAGACAGTAGGGACGGAGAAGTAGATCGTCGGGCGATAGCCGCGCAGCACCTCGAGCACAACGGGGGCCTCGGCCCAGGCGGGGTGGAGGAAGCAGCTGCCCCTGGCCGCGAGCGGGAGCGCGAGCGCGTTGCCGAGGGCGTAGGAGAAGAAGAGCTTGGACGTGGCGAAGACCCGGTCCTCTGGGCCGATGGCCAGGACGTCCTTCGCGTAGTAGTGGCTGTTAAGCAGCGTCCGGTGGCAGTGGACGGCGGCCTTGGGAGTCCCAGTCGTCCCGGAGGTGTAGAGCCAGAACGCCATGGCGTCGCGGCCGACCGGCTCGGGAGTGACGGAGCCCGCCAGGGCATCCCGCACGAGCGCCTCGAACTCGACGACGACCGCGCGCTCGATGTGGCCGAGGAAAGTCGCCAGCTGCCGGTCGGCGACGACGACCCTCGCGCGGCAATCGGCCAGCAGGACCTCGAGCTCGCGGGCGCCGAGCCGCGTGTTGAGGGGGACGGCGACAGCGCCCAGCTTGAGGGCGCCCAGAAAGGTGGCGGCGAAGCCGATGCCGTCATGCATGAGGAGCGCGACGCGATGCTCGGGCTCGATGCCCAGCCGGCGGAGCCCGTGGGCCGCGCGGTCAGAGAGCGTGGCGAGCTCGCCATAGGTGTACGCGCGCTCGGGAGTCACGACGGCCGCGCGGGAGGCCAACCCCTCGGCGAGCGGCTGGTCGATCAGAAGGGACGCGGCGTTGTCGACGTCACGATCGGCCATGGGCGCCGTCAGAGTAAGCCAGCCCGGCACCGGCGTGTCAAGGCAGCCGCCCGCTACGAGGGACGGTGGATCTCGACCCCGGCCGCCTGGACCCGGTCGAGGATGCCGTGGAATTTGTGACTACCGTCGGTGTGGGCGGCCCAAATGGCGTCGAGGGCATCGAATTGAGCGAGGTAGCCCAACCCGCAATCCGCCGGCTCGGCCATGGCCCAGTCCCCCTTCCGGTGGCGACGAAAGCCCTCGGCCGGCTCGACCCAGAAGCTCTCGGAAGCCTCCTCGTGGAAGAGGCGCGGGCTCTGACCCATGGGAACGGGAGCGAGGAAGAAGCGCGCGCTGAAGCGGATGGGGCTCGAGGGCGGCGTGATGAAGTGCGAGAGGTAGCGGAAGGGTGCGAGATCGAGGTACCAGCCTTCGGAAGCGAGGAGCGCGGCGAGCGGCGCGCGCTTCGCCATGTGAGCCGCGCGGAACGTCTCGATCCGCGCTAGGCCGGCAGGGCCGGCCGCGGCGACGCCGCGTCCCGTCACGTCGCAGGCCGCCAGGACGCCTGTCTCCTCGAGCAGCTCGCGCGCCGCCGCCACCCAGAAAGCCAGCGCCGGCACGCCGGGCTCCGACGGCACGAGTCGCTCGGCCTCGGCCGCCGTGATGCCGCGGCAGCGGCCGAGGATTTCCGGCCCGCCGTCCTCGGGATCCACCTTGCCGCCGGGGAACGCGTAGAAGCCGCCGAGGAAGCGCATGCTCTTCTGCCGGCGGATCATGTAGACCTCGGCCGGCGACTGCGACCCGGCGCGGACCAGGAGGACGGACGACGCCGGCTTGGGCTCTACGGGCGTCACGGTGCCGGGGCGCGCGTGCGGCGCAGCTCGGCGAGCTGCTCCATCAGGGCCTCGGCCGAGACCGGCTTCGCGACGACGCGGTCCACGAACTGGCTGCCCTCGTGAGCGGCCACGCTCTCGCCCCAGCCGGTCAGCAGGAACACGGGCGTGTCGGGCGACTTGGCCTTGATGCGCTCGGCGACCTCCCAGCCGTTCATGCGCGGCATGCCGAGGTCCGTGATGACCACGTCGTGCAGGGCGGGGTCGAAGAGCTCGACCGCCTCCTCGCCCTTGGCGGCGATGGTGACGGCGTGGCCATAGGACTCGAGCGTGTCGGAGAGCACGGTGAGCAAACGCGGGTCGTCGTCCACGAGGAGGATGCGCGAGGCCTGCTCCGGGTGCACGAACTCCACGACGCCCTCGGCGGGCGGGATGATCTGGAACCGGCTCGCGTGGAGGCGCAGCCGGACGACCGTGCCCCGCCCCGGCTCGCTCTCGATGCTCAGGCTGCCGCCGTGGCGCTCGATGATCTCGGCTACCTCGGCCAGCCCGCGGCCCCCACGGTTTGTCGGGGCCTTCTCGAGGGCGCGGTTGGCCACGAGGCGCGAGTGCTCCTCGGTCATGCCGATGCCCGTGTCGCGCACCTCGATGACGACCCAGCCCGACTCTTCGCTGGCGGCGCGGATGCCGAGGGTGCCGCCCTCGTGCATCGCCTGGACGGCGTTGAGGATGAGGCGCACGAGCGCATCGCGAAGCTCGAAGGCGATGCCCTCGACGGGCGGCAGCGCTTCCATGTCCTGCGTGACGGTGATGACGACCCCGCGGCGCTCGGCGTCGTCGCGCCAGCGCGGCGCCGTCAGGTCGAGCGCTTCCTGGATGACGGCCGGCAGACCGACGGGGCCGAAGGCGACCTCCGGCTGGCGCGAGACGAAATCCTGGAGCCGTCGCACCGTCGCCGAGGCCTCGAGCGCCACCTCGCGGACGACCACGAGCCGGCGGTGGGCGGTCGAATCCTTCGGCGCGTCGCGGAGGAGGAGCTCCGTATAGGCCAGGATGGCCGCGAGCGAATTGTTGAAGTTGTGCGCGAGACCGCCCACGGTCTCGCCGAGTGAGCGAAGATCGTGGTCGTGGTCGAGCCGCCCTCCGCTCTCGACCACGCGGCGGGAGAGGTCGCGGGCCCAGCTCCTGAGCGTCAGGATGGAGCGATCGAGCTCGACCTTGGTGCGCGCCATCTGGCGCGCGATGTCCTGTATCTCTTCGTGGTCCGCGAACAGCAGGGGATTCTTGGGAGGCGCAGGCTCTGCACCCCGACGGATCCACTTGCCCAACCGCTCCCGGACTCGCCCCACGCAGTTACCTGGCAGGGCGACGAGAAGGGGTCAGATGCGAGGCGGCGCCCCGCCCTTCGAATTGAGCGGCCGCCAGTGGCCGCGAGACGAGGGCTGAGTAGATCCGCACGCGAGGCGTACTCCTGTACGTTGAGCGTGCGACCGAGGGCGCCCCAGAGTTCTTCTGGCCAAATGGCGCAGATGGCCCCTTATCGGCGGCCTGCATCTTAGAGGTTGACCAACTGGGCCACCCGCTCGCGGTGCCACGTGGCGTCGCCGAAGGTGAATTCCGACCCCTTGGCCCGCTTGAAGTAGAGGTGCAGGTCGTGCTCCCAGGTGAATCCGATGCCGCCGTGGAGCTGGATGCCGGCCCCGGAGACGCGGCGATAGGCGTCCGAGACATAGGCCTTGGCCATGCTCACGGCCAGCGGGCCCTCGGGCACGCCCTCGTCCATGGCCCACGCGGCGTAGTACGTGATCGACTTGCTGTTCTCCACGTCCACCAGCATGTCCGCGGCCCTGTGCTTGACGCCCTGGTACGAGCCGATGGGCCGGCCGAAGGCCTGCCGGATCTTCGCGTACTCGACCGTCATCTCGAGCACCTTCTGCGCGCCGCCGCACATCTCGGCGCACAGCGCGACCGTGGCCCGGTCGATGACGCGGGCGAGCGGCGCCCAGCCCGAGGCAGCCTGCCCCATGAGCGCCTCGGCTCCGAGCGCGACTCCGTCGAGCGTGACCTCGCAGAGCTTGCGCGTCTGGTCCATCGTCGGCAGGAGCGTGACGTGGAGGCCCGGCGTGCCCCTGGGAACGAGGAAGAGGGACACGCCGTCTTCGGGATTTTGCCCGGAGGACGTGCGCGCCGCGACGACGATCAGGTCGGCGGTGTGGGCATCGTGGACGAAGAGCTTGGTGCCGGAGAGCTGGAAGCCCGCGCCCTTGGCCGTCGCCTGGAGCATGATGCCGCGGGCGCCGAGCTCGGCGGAGGGCTCCATCCACGCGAGCGTCGCGCGCGCCTCCCCCGAGGAGATCTTCGGCAGCCAGGCCTTCCTCTGCTCATCCGTGCCAGCCTCCCGGACGGCGAGCCCGCCCAGCAGCACGGTGGAGAAAAAAGGCCCCGGCACGACCGCGCGGCCCATCTCCTCCATCAGCACCACGAGGTCGACGAAGCCCAGTCCCATGCCACCGTGCTCGTCGGGGAAGATGAGCCCGGTCCACCCCTGCTCGGCGATTTTCTTCCACAGGTCGGGCGTCATGCCCTCCGGGCCATCCATGAGCTTGCGGACGGTCTCCGACGCGCACTCGTTCTCGAAGAACTTCCGGGCGGTGCTCCGCAGCAGCTCCTGCTCTTCGTTGAAGCCGAAATTCATGGTCTAGCCTTTCGGAAGGCCGAGCACGCGCTCGCCGATGATGTTCTTCTGGATCTCGGTAGTCCCGCCCTCGATGGAGTTGGCGCGCGAGCGCAGATAGCTGTACTGCCACACGCCGCCGTCCACGGCCCACTGGCTGCCCCGGCCGAGCTGGGAGTAGGGGCCCTGGAGCTCCATGGCCAGCTCCTGGAGGCGCTGGTGGCCGTCGACCCACATCATCTTGCCGGCCGAGGCCTCGGGACCGGGAAGCTCGCCCTTGAGCAGCTTGGTGATCGCGCGCGCGCCCGTGTATTTGAACACCTCGGTGTCGATCCACAGCTGCGCCAGCTTCTGGCGCACGTTGGGGTCCTGCGTGGCCGGCGCGCCGTTCTTCTTCGAGCGCTTGGCCAGGTCCACGAGGCCGTCGAGCGCGATCCGGAGCCGCACCTGAAGGCCGAAGCCCAGGGCCAGCCGCTCGTACATCAGCGTCGTCATGCCCACCGCCCAGCCGTTGTTGAGCCCACCCAGGACATTGGCCTCGGGCACCTCGACGTTGTCGAAGTAGACCTCGTTGAACTCGTCGTCCCCGGTGATCTGCTTGAGCGGCTTCACGGTCACGCCCGGGCTGTGCATGTCGAGCAGGAAGTACGTGATGCCCTTGTGCTTCTCGGCCTTGGCGTCGGTGCGCGCCAGCAGCATCATCCAGTCGGCCTGGTGCGCGATGGACGTCCAGACTTTCTGGCCATTGAGGACGTAGCGGTCGCCCACCTTCTCGGCGCGCGTCTGGAGCGAGGCCAGGTCGGAGCCCGAGTTGGGCTCCGAGTAGCCCTGGCACCAGATCTCCTCGCAGGAGAGCATCTTGGGCGGGTAGCGCCGCTTCTGCTCCTCGGTGCCGTAGGCGATGATGGTGGGCCCCGCCATGCCGATGGCCAGGATGTTCAGCACGGGCGGTGCCTTGGCCAGCGCGATCTGCTCCTGCAGGATCATCTCCTCCATGAAGGTGAGCCCGCGGCCGCCGTAGTCCTTCGGCCAGGTCAGGCCCATGAACCCCGCCTCGTACATCTTGCGCTGCCACTGGCGGAGGAAATCGTAGACCTCCGGCCGGGGCACGTCAGACCCCACCCGCATCCGTTCGCTCCAGTCCTTGGGCAGGTTCTTCGCGAGCCAGGACCGAACCTCCTCCCGGAAGGACGCCTGCTCGGGGGTTAGCGCAAAATCCATAAACCCTCCCTCGAGGTGAGGACTTCGAGGCTCCGTAGCGTGACTGAACGGCAGTTCATTGCCATGATACTGGCCGCCATCGAAGGGTGTCAAGAACGCATACACCGCGGGTTTTCCCTCCGGAAGCGCTCGCGGTATACTTCGGCCCGCCATGGTCGCCCCGCTCGCGATCTCTCTCCCCCGTCTCCGCACCCATCTCGAAGCCCTCTCGCGCTTCGGGCGCAGCCACGACGGCCGGGGCATCACGCGCTCCTGCTGGAGCCCGGCGCACGAGGAAGCCCGCGCCTGGCTGCTCGGGCGCATGAAGGAGGCGGGGCTCGGCACCTGGGTGGACGAGGCGGGCAACACCTTCGGCCGCCTCGGCAACGGCGGCCCGTCGGTCGTCACGGGCTCGCACATCGACACGGTGCCCAACGGCGGCCCGCTCGACGGGGCCCTGGGCGTCCTCGCCGGCCTCGAGTGCCTGCAGACGATCCACGAGTCGGGTGGGCACACGCGGTTGCCGCTCATGGTCGCCGCCTGGAGCGACGAGGAAGGGCGCTACGCCGGGCTCTTCGGCTCGAGGGCCTTCGCCGGAAAGCTCGACGTCAAGCAGATCCCGCGCCTTCGCGCGGCGGACGGCGAGCGCCTGGTGGACGCCATGGCACGGGCCGGCTTCAACTCGTACGACGCTCCCAAGGCGCGCTGCAACCCCAAGACGCTCTCGGCCTACGTCGAGCTGCACATCGAGCAGGGCCCTCACCTCGAGGCGGCGAAGATCCCGATCGGGGTCGTCGAGGGCATCGTGGGCAACCGGCGGAACTGGGTCACCTTCACGGGCCAGGCCGACCACGCCGGCACCACGCCCATGGCCTGGCGCCGCGACGCCTTCATGGCGGGCGCTGAGTACGCGCTTCGCGCCCGAAGGTTGATCGTCGCCAAGGGCAGCGGGCGCAGCGTGACCAACTTCGGGCGGGTCGAGGTCGGCCCGGGTGTCTCCAATATCGTGCCGGAGCGCTGCGTCCTTCTCCACGAGATGCGCGAGCTCGACCCGAGAGTGCTGGCGCGCCTCGAGCGCCAGTGCGTGGCCCTCGCCAGGAGCGTCGCGAAGAAGTGGAAGCTCACCGTGACGGTCGAGCCGATCTCGAAGAGCCAGCCCGCGCGCTGCGCGCCGCGAGTCATGCGGGCCGTGGAAACCGCGGCGGCCGGCCTCAAGCTCAAGGTCAAGCGGATGCCCTCCGGCGCGGGCCACGACGCCCAGAACTTGGCACTGGTGACGGACTCGGGCATGCTCTTCATTCCCTCCCAGGGCGGGCGCAGCCACCGGCCAGACGAGACGAGCGACTGGCGGGCCATCGAGCGCGGCGCCAACACGCTCCTGCACACCTTGCTGGGGCTCGCCGGCTAGCTGCCGGCGCATTGTGAACTTTCCCACTTGGCTTTCAGCGCCGGCTCAAGTAGACTGCCGGCCTGACGCATCGATCACCGCCATGAGGGAACTGTGTCGACCATAACGCATCTGCTGCTCGCCGTCGTCCTGACCCTGTTCCTCGCCGCTCAGGCCCGCTCCTTCGTCTACGTGATGCGCAGTCGCCGCGCCCAGGAGCCCGGACGCCTGCGACGCCGCACCGACGTCCTGTGGACCTCGATCCCGGTCATCATCGTGCTGGCTCTGGCCGCTCGCAGCTGGGTGGCCGTCTTCGATCTCGGGCGCCCGGCGACGGCCTCCGCCGTCGTGGCGCCCGCCCCGGATCCGGGCGCGCCACCCAGGTAAAGGATCCCATGCGCAAGAGCCTGCTCTCCCGCATCCCCACGGCGCTCCTCCTGCTGGCCGCGGTCCTGCTGCTCTCCTCGTGCGGCTGGTCGATGTGGGACTCGCCGATGACGACCGTGAGGCCGAAATCCGAGTTCGGCCGCATGACGCACAGCATCTTCATGCTGATCTCGTGGTGGACGTTCGGCATCGGGATCGCCGTCGAGGCCTTGCTCCTGTGGGCCTGCTTCCGCTTCCGCGAGAAGCCCGGCGCAGCCATCCCGAAGCAGGTGCACGGCCACACCCTCCTCGAGGTTTCCTGGACCGTCGTCTTCGCGCTCATCCTGCTCATCTTCGCGATCCCGACCATCCCCGTGATCTTCAAGACGCAGGAGGCGCCGGCGGCGACGGCGCTCCGCGTGGACGTCAGCGGGCGGCAGTGGTGGTGGGAGTTCAAGTACCCCGACCTCAAGGTCGTCACCGCCAACGAGCTGCACCTCCCGGCGGGCCAGGTAGTGTCCTTCAATCTTCACGCCCCCGACGTCATCCACTCCCTCTGGATGCCGCAGCTGGGCGGCAAGCGGGACGTGATCCCGGGCCGCGTCAACCGCATCACGCTGACACCCGACGTGCCCGGCGAGTACCCGGGCCAGTGCGCCGAGTACTGCGGCATGTCGCACGCCAACATGCGCTTCCGCGTGATCGTGCACGACAAGGCCGGCTTCGAGCAGTGGGTGGCGGCCCAGCAGAGGCCGCCCGTCCAGCCCGCCGATGCCCTCGCGCAGAAGGGCCAGGAGCTGTTCGCCCAGTCGGCCTGCGTCGGCTGCCACACGATCACGGGGGTGTCGGGCGGAGTCCTTGGACCGAACCTGACGCATTTCGGTAGCCGGAAGACCATGGGCGCCAACCTGATGGCGAACACGCCGGAAAACGTGGCCAAGTGGATCGAGAACCCGGGCCACTTAAAGCCGGGGGCGCTGATGCCGGACCTGGGCATGCGGGGCGAGCAGCCCAAGGCGCTCGCCGCCTATCTCCTGAGCCTGAAATAAGAGGACCCTCATGGCGACTCACGCGGCATTCATGACCGGCTCGAAGGTGAGCGCCGGGAGTGTCCTCTGGTCCTGGATCACGACCGTGGACCACAAGCGCATCGGCCAGCTCTACGGTGTCTCGGCCTTTTTCTTCTTCCTGGTGGGAGGCATCGAGGCCGTGATCATGCGCCTCCAGCTGGCGCAGCCCGACGGGACGCTCATCGGCGCGCAGCGCTTCAACGAGCTGTTCACCATGCACGGCACGACCATGGTGTTCCTGGCGATCATGCCGATGAGCGCCTCCTTCTTCAACTACATGATCCCACTCCTGATCGGGGCGCGGGACGTCGCGTTCCCGCGACTGAACGCGCTCTCCTACTGGGTCTTTCTCTCCGGCGCCCTGCTGCTCCACCTGAGCTTCCTGGTGGGCGCGGTGCCCGACGCCGGCTGGTTCGGCTACGCCAACCTGACCTCGGCGCAGTTCTCGCCGACCCACGGCATCGACTTCTGGGTGCTGGGCCTGCAGGTGCTGGGCATTTCGTCGCTGATGGCCGGCTTCAACTTCATCGTGACCATCATCAACATGCGCGCGCCCGGCATGACGCTGATGCGCATGCCGCTCTTCGTCTGGATGAGCTTCGTGGTGCAGTTCCTGGTCGTCCTGGCCTTCCCGGCCATCACGGTGGCGCTGATCCTGCTGATGTTCGACCGTTTCTTCGGCACGCTCTTCTACGCTCCGGCCGGCGGCGCCGACCCGCTCCTCTGGCAGCACCTCTTCTGGATCTTCGGCCATCCCGAGGTCTACATCCTGATCCTGCCCGCGATGGGCATCGTGTCCGAGGTGCTGCCGACCTTCGCGCGCAAGCCGCTCTTCGGCGCGCCCGTCGTCATCTATTCCGGGATCATGATCGGCTTCCTCGGCTTCGGCGTGTGGAGTCATCACATGTTCTCCGTGGGCATGGGCCCGGTCGCCGACGCGGCCTTCTCGATCTCGACCATGCTGATCGCGGTGCCGACGGGGGTGAAGATCCTCAACTGGATCGCCACGCTCTGGGGCGGCACGATCCGCTTCTCGACCCCGCTCTACTTCTCGCTCGGCTTCATCGCCATGTTCACCCTGGGAGGCCTCTCGGGCGTCATGCACGCCTCCCCGCCGGTGGATCTCCAGCAGACCGACTCCTACTTCATCGTCGCCCACTTCCACTACGTCCTCTTTGGCGGCTCGATCTTCGGGCTCTTCTCCGGCGTCTACTACTGGTGGCCGAAGATCTTCGGCAAGCTGCTCGACGAGCGGCTGGGCAAGGTGCACTTCTGGCTGATGTTGATCGGCTTCAACGTCACGTTCTTCCCGATGCACTTCCTTGGGCTCATCGGCATGCCCCGGCGGATCTACACCTACGCGCCCGACCTCGGCTGGAATTTCTGGAACATGGTCGCGACGATGGGCTCGCTCGTGATCGTGCTCTCGTTCCTGGTCTTCCTCTGGAACGTGATCATGACCACGCGCTCCGCTGCTCCCGCGCCGGCCGACCCGTGGGACGGGCGCACGCTGGAATGGACCATCCCCTCGCCCCCGCCCGTGTACAACTTCGCCGTCGTGCCCGTCGTGCACGACCGCGACGAGTTCTGGGTGCAGAAGTACGGCGACGGCCACGGCACTCCGCGGCGGACACGCGTGCCCACGCCGGCCCTGGACCCGCAGTCCATCCACATGCCGCCGCCGTCCCACTGGCCCATCCTGTTGGCGGGCGCCTTCCTGTTCATGATGTTGGGCGCGCTCGTGAGCATCTACCAGGTCATCGTGGGCGGCTTCCTGACGCTGTATTGCATGGCCCGGTTCATGCTCGAGTACCATCATCAGCCACCCGTGGGGCCGCACGCCGGAGGGCATCATTGATGGCCGCCGAGCACGCCGCCATCGCGGAGAACCCGAACATCGGGTGCACCGGGCTCGACCATCGCAAGATGGGAATGTGGGCCTTCCTCGGCTCGGAGTGCATGTTCTTCGGCTCGCTGATCGGCACGTACCTCTCCTACAAGGGCAAGAGCATCAATGGGCCGGGTCCTCACGAGATCCTGAACATCCCGCTCACCTCGCTCAGCGCCTTCGTGCTCCTGATGTCCTCCCTCCTCATGGTGCTGGCGCTGTCCGCCGTGCAGCGCAACGACATGAAGTGGGGCAAGATCTGGCTCTTCATGACGGCGCTGTTCGGGGCGGGCTTCGTCGGCTTCCAATGCTTCGAGTTCACGCACTTCGTGCACCTGGGCCTGACGCTCCAGACCAACCTCTTCGGCTCGACCTTCTTCGTGCTGACGGGCTTTCACGGCGCCCACGTGACGGGCGGCGTCATCTGGCTGCTCTCGCTGTGGGTGCTGGCGCTACGCGGCAAACTCGGGCCCCAGGACTCGCTCAAGGTCGAGATCTGCGGCCTGTACTGGCACTTCGTCGACATCGTCTGGATCGCCATCTTCACCCTCATCTACCTGATACCGTAGGAGGCCGAGGGCCATGGACTCCAGCCACGCCGCTCCCGCAGCAGGCCACGCCCCGGGCGAGGGCCACGCCACCGTCCAGACCTATGTCCGGGTGGCCGTGGTTCTGGGCATCCTCACTGCGATCGAGATCGGCGCGCTGTACGTGCCCGGCCTCCCGAAGCACCTCCTGGTGACGCTGCTCCTCGTGTTTTCCGTTCTCAAGTTCGCGCTGGTGGTCGCCTTCTTCATGCACCTGCGCTACGACAGCAAGCTCCTGACCGCGCTCTTCATCGGCCCGCTCATCATCGCGATGATCATCATCCTGGCCCTCATGGCGCTCTTCAGCGCCTACCTCCTGCTCGCGCGCGGGTAGCAGCATGGCGCACGTCGGACCCGGGCCTGCGGGGCCGCCGCCCCTCGGGCCCGCCGGCTTTGACTGGACCGCATGGCATCCCGATCTCACCGTGGTCGCGGGCATCGCGGCGCTCGGCGGCCTGTACGTGGCCGCGCTGCGGCGGGGGCGAGCCCAGGGACTGCATGTGAAGCCGGCCAAAGCCGTCTCGTTTTTCGCTGGGCTCGCGCTGCTGCTGGGGTCGCTGACCGGGCCGCTCCACGATCTCTCGGACTACTACCTCTTCAGCGCGCACATGGTCCAGCACCTCCTGCTGGTCTTCGCGATGCCGCCGCTCCTGCTCTACGGCACGCCGGGCTGGATGCTCGCGCCGCTCCTGCGCCACCCGCTCGTGCTGGGGCTCGGCCGCCGCGTGACGCGGCCCTCGGGCGCGTTCGTGTCCTTCAACCTCGTGCTCGTGTCCTGGCACCTGCCGCCGCTCTACAACCTGGCGATGGAGCATCACGGCGTCCACATCGCCCAGCACCTCATGATCATGGTCGTGTCGGTCATCCTCTGGTGGCCCGTGCTCTCGCCCTCGGCCGAGCTGCCGCGGGCGCCCTATCCCGTGCAGATGCTCTACCTCTTCGTGGTCGGGCTGCCCATGGTCGTCGTCTCGATCTTCATCACCATGGCCGACAGCGTGCTCTACCCGTACTACGCGGCGGCGCCACGGGTGTGGGAGGCGCTCACGCCGCACATCGACCAGCACCTGGGCGGCCTCATCATGTGGATCCCCGGCGGGCTCGTCTTCCTGATCGCGATCAGCGTGGTCTTCTTCCGCTGGCAGGCCGCGGGCGGCGACGACATCACCGTGGCACCGGCGGAGGCCTCGCATGGCGGGTAGCCCGTCGCGCGGCGGCCCACCGCGCGGCTGGGCGTGGGCGGCCATCGTCGCCCTCTTCCTGCTCATGACCATGGGCAATATCGTGAGCGCCACCGGCTCGGGCCTCGGGTGCCCCGACTGGCCCCTCTGCCACGGGCGCCTGCTGCCGCCCGCGGAGATCCAGGTCCTCATCGAGTTCAGCCATCGGCTCAAGGCCATCCCCTTCACCCTGCTGCTGCTCGTGACCGTGGTCCTGACCTGGCGGCGCACGACAGCCCGCGCGCCGCGGCGCTTGAGCCTCGTCCTGGCCGCCCTCCTCGCGGCACAGATCGGCCTGGGCGGCGTGACGGTGCTCTTCAAGCTGCCCGATCTCGTGAGCACCGCCCACCTCGTGACCGCGCTCCTGATCCTCGCCGGCCTCATCATCCTGGCCGAGGGCACGGCGGCGCATGCCCCGGTGCCGGCGAGGCTCACGCGGCTGGCGCTCGGCGGCCTGGCAGCGCTCCTCCTGCAGCTGGCGCTCGGCGGCTACGTGCGCCACGCGGGCGCGGGGCTCGCCTGCCCGGACTTCCCGCTCTGCAGCGGCGGCCTCCTGCCCCATCACTGGGAGAGCGGCGTGCACTGGATCCATCGGTGGCTCGGCGTGGCGCTCCTCGGGCTCTTCGTCCACATGGCTTTCGCGGCACGGCGCACCCCGCTGGCGGGAACCGCGGTGGCGGCGGCCGGGCTCGCCATGCTCCAGGTGGCGCTCGGCATCGTCACCGTGCTCGGTGGGCTGGCGGTGCCGTTCCGCGCGGCTCACGCGGTTGTCGCGTACGGCCTGTGGGGCGTGCTCGTCTGGCTCTCGGTGCGCGCCGAGTGCTGGAGCGCCGTCGCGCGGAGCGCGGAAGCCCCTCCACGCAAGATCATCGGTGGGGTCGCCCGTGCCTCCTAGGGCTGAGAGCGCGACCGCCCGCGCGTGGGGGGCGACGGGCTTAGGTGAGCGCGTGAGCGCCTACGCCGAGCTGTCCAAGTTCGGCATCGTGCTGCTCGTGCTCGTCTCCGCCGGCGCCGGCTTCATGCTGCGCGCGCCGCTCGGCGCCGACTTCCCCTGGACGCACGGCCTCGTCGTGCTGGCCGGCGTGATGCTGCTCTCCTCGGGCGCGTCGGCCCTGAACCAGGTGCAGGAGTGCCTACGCGACGCGCTGATGGCGCGGACGGCGAACCGCCCGCTGCCGTCGGGGCGCCTTTCGTACGCGCAAGGCCTCGCCTTCGCGGCCGTCGCCACCGCGGCGGGCGCCGCCGTGCTCTGGCTCGGCATCGGCCGCACCGCGGGCATGCTCGGGGTCACCGCCGCGCTTTTCTATAATGGGGTGTACACGCCGTGGCTCAAGCCGACCTCCCCCTTCGCCGCCGTGCCGGGCGCCATTCCCGGTTCGATTCCACCCGTGATCGGCTGGGTCGCGGCGGGCGGCGGCCTCACCGACGCCGGCGCCATCATCCTCTTCGGCATCCTCTTCCTCTGGCAGATGCCCCACTTCTGGGCATTGGCGCTGCGCTATCGCGCCGACTACGCCTCGGGCGGCTTCCCGATGGTCAGCGAGGTGGTGGGCGTCGAGGGCACGGCACGGCTGATCCTGCTCTACGCCTCGGGGCTGACCGCCTGGTCGCTGGCCGCCCCCACGTTCGGCGTCGGCGGGCCGGGGACCTTCGTGCTCGCCGGGCTCCTGGGCGGGCGGCTCATGTGGCTCGCCGTCAAATTCGCCCGTGAGCCCCACGACCAGCGCGGGTGGCTCAAGCTGTTCCTCTTTTCGAACTTCTACCTGCTGTTGCTCTTCGCGGGCATGGTCGCCGAGCGCCTCGTGCTGCGTCTCCTCTAGCGGGGTCAGGTCTTGCATTCCGACATGATGGAGGCGCTCAGATAGGCTCCGCCGATAAGCCAATGTCGTAATGCAAGACCTGACCCCCCTCCGTTTGGTATCCTAGGGCGCTCGTGAGCGCACACCCATGAACATCTGCGTCGTCGGCACAGGCTATGTCGGGCTCGTCACCGGGGCGGTCTTTGCCGACCTGGGCAACGACGTGGTGTGCGTGGACAACGATGGCGCCAAGATCGAGGCCCTCAAGGCCGGGCGCATGCCGATCTATGAGCCCGGCCTCGAGGAGATGGTCGCGCGCAACGCGGGCGACCGGCGGCTGGCGTTCACCATGGATCTCGGCGCGGGCATCCGGCACGGGGACGTGATCTTCATCGCGGTCGGCACCCCGCCCAAGGACACCGGCGAGACCGACCTCTCGCACGTCGAGGCGGTCGCGGCCGAGATCGGCCGCTGCATGGACCGCTACAAGGTCGTCGTCAACAAGTCGACCACCCCGGTCGGCACCGGCGAGCTGGTCCGCGAGGTCATCGCCCGCCACCAGCCGCGTCCCGTCGAGTTCGACGTCGTGTCGAATCCCGAGTTCCTGCGCGAGGGATCGGCCATCGAGGACACGCTCCGCCCGGACCGCATCGTCATCGGCGCGCCCTCCCAACAGGTGGCCATGACGCTCGTCGAGCTCTACGCGCCTATCGAGCGGCCCATGATCATCACCGACCTGCCGTCAGCCGAGGTCATCAAGTACGCCTCCAACGCCTTCCTCGCCGCCAAGATCTCTTTCATCAACGCCATCGCCAACATCTGCGAGGCGGCCGGCGCCGATGTGTCGCAGGTCATGAAGGGCATGGGGCTCGACCGGCGCATCGGTGGGGCGTTCCTCCAGGCGGGGCTGGGCTATGGCGGCTCCTGCTTCCCCAAGGACGTGGACTCGCTCATCCATACGGCCGGGCGCCTCGGCTATGACTTCAAGCTCCTCCGCTCGGTCGTCGAGATCAACCGCGAGCGCGCCGCGCACCTGGTCGAGACGATCGCCAAGGCCCTCGGTCCCCTCGACGACAAGACGGTCGCGGTCCTGGGTCTGGCCTTCAAGCCCAACACCGACGACATGCGCGAGGCCAAGAGCGTGGAGGTCGTCCAGCTCCTGCACACGGCCGGCGCCAGGATCCGCGCCTACGACCCGGCGGCCATGGACAATGCGAAGCGGCTCCTGCCGGCCGCCGTCACGTTCAGCGACTCGCCCTACGAGGCGGCCGACGGCGCCCACGCGGTGGTGCTGGTGACGGAGTGGAACGAGTTCAAGTACCTCAACCTCGAGCGGCTGCGCGGCCAGCTCAAGCGCCCCCTGATCTTCGACGGGCGCAACCTCTGGGAGCCGGAGCGCATGCGTCGCCTCGGCTTCGAGTATCACTCGGTCGGACGGAAGCCCGTCCTGCCGGCCTGAGAGCGCCCGCGTGAAGGTCCTCGTCACGGGCGGCGCCGGCTTCATCGGCTCCCACCTCTGCGACTTCCTGCTCGGGAAGGGCTGCGAGGTGGTCTGCATGGACAACCTCCTGACGGGCTCGCTGGAGAACATCGCCCACATCCAGGACTCGCGGTTCGTCTTTGTCGAGTACGACGTGACCAACTTCATCTCGATCAAGGGCGGCGTCGACTACGTGCTCCACTTCGCGAGCCCTGCCTCGCCCATCGACTACCTCGAGCTGCCCATCCAGACGCTCAAGGTGGGCTCGCTCGGCACCCACCGTGCGCTCGGGCTCGCGAAGGCTCGCCACGCCAAGTTCCTTCTCGCTTCGACGTCGGAGGTCTACGGCGACCCGCTGATGCACCCGCAGCGCGAGGACTACTGGGGCAACGTCAACCCGGTGGGGCCGCGCGGCGTCTACGACGAGGCCAAGCGCTTCGCGGAGGCGATGACGATGGCCTACCACCGCGTCCACGGGCTCGACACGCGCATCGTCCGCATCTTCAACACCTACGGCAGCCGGATGCGCCTGACGGACGGGCGGGCGATCCCGACCTTTCTCCGCCAGGCGCTGCGCAACGAGCCGCTGACCGTCTACGGCGACGGCTCGCAGACGCGCTCCTTCACCTACATCTCCGACCTGGTGGAAGGCATCTGGCGGCTCATGCACGCGCCCGTCAACGACCCGGTCAATATCGGCAACCCGCGCGAGATGACCCTCCTCGAGCTCGCGAAGCTCGTCATCCACGCCGCGGGCTCCACGAGCAAGATCGTCTACCGCCCGCTGCCCGTCGACGATCCGAAGGTCCGCCAGCCCGATATCAGCCGGGCGCGGCAGCTGCTCGGGTGGGAGCCGGCCGTCGAGCTCGAAGAGGGGCTCGCGCGCACGCTCGAGTGGTGCCGCAAGCCGGGGCCCATCTCGTGAAGGTGCTCGTCACGGGCGGAGCGGGCTTCATCGGCTCCCACGTCGCCGACGCCTTCATCGGCGCGGGGCACGCGGTAGCGATCGTGGACGACCTCTCCACCGGCAACCGCGCGTGGCTGCCCCCGAAGGCCGCCTTCCACGCGCTGGACATCCGGAGCGGGCAGCTCAGCGAGGTCTTCGCGGCCGAGCGGCCCGACGCGGTGGCCCACCTGGCCGCCCAGGCCTCGGTCGGCCGTTCCGTCACCGATCCCGCCTTCGACGCGTCGGTGAACATCGGCGGCGGTCTCAACCTGCTCGACTGCTGCCGGCGCTTCGGCGTGCGTCGGATGATCTACTCCTCGAGCGGCGGCGCCGGGTACGGCGACACGGACCTGATCCCGACGTCCGAGGAGCACCCGACCAGGCCGGCCTCGCCCTACGGGATCACCAAGGTCGCGATGGAACACTACGTTGCCGCGTGGGGTGCCCTGTGGGGCATGAGCGGCATCTCCCTTCGCTATGCCAATGTGTACGGCCCGCGCCAGAACCCCCACGGCGAGGCGGGGGTGGTGGCCATCTTCTGCCGCCGCCTGTTGGCCGGCGAGGCCCCGGTGATCAACGGCGATGGGCTCCAGACGCGCGACTTCGTCCACGTGACCGACGTGGCGGCGGCCAACCTGCTGGCGCTCGAGCGCGCGAACGTCACCGGGCCGGTGAACATCGCGACGGGCGTCGAGACGTCGGTGAATGCGATCTGCGACGCGTTGCGGGCCGCCGCGGGCTCGAGCCTCGACGCCGTCCACGCCCCCGAGCGACCCGGCGAGCAGCGGCGCAGCTGTCTCTCTCCCAAGCTCGCCGAGCATCTGCTCGGCTGGCGCCCGACCGTGCTCCTCGCCGACGGCCTGGCACAGACCCTGGACCACTTCAGGAAGGAGATCGGACGATGATCGACGAGGAGCTGCGGGCCATCCTGGCCTGCCCCGCCTGCAAGGGCAACCTCATCTTCGAGGAGACGCGCATCATCTGCCAGCGGTGCCAGAAGGCCTACCCGATCCGCGACGGCATCCCGGTGATGCTCATCAGCGAGGCGCAGCCCTGGACTCCGGGCACATAACCGCCGTCATCCTGGCCGGGGGCCAGGGCACCCGGCTGCGTCCCCTGACGAACTCCCACCCCAAGTCTGTCGTCCCGCTCCTGAACATCCCGTTCCTCGCCTATCAGCTTGCGTTGCTGCGCCGGCACGGAGTCGAGCGCGCCGTGCTGTCGTGCTCCTATCTCGTGGACGAGGTTCGGCGCATCATGGGCGACGGCACCGCCTGGGGCGTCAGGCTCGACTATGCCGTCGAGGCGGAGCCGCTGGGGACGGCGGGAGGAGTCCGGAACGCGGCCGATCTCCTGGGTGACACCGGGGGTGACACCGGGGGTGACAGCGGGGGTGACACCGGGGGCGACCTCGAGGGCGGCCTCGTCGTCGTGCTCAACGGCGACGTCCTGACCGACGTCCACCTCTCCGACATGCTGCGCTTCCACGCCGAGCGCGGGGCGCGGGCGACGATTTTCCTGACGCGCGTGAGCGACCCCGGTCCCTACGGCCTGGTCGAGCTGGCGGGTGACGGGCGAGTGACACGCTTCGTCGAGAAGCCCGGCCCGGCGGAGCGCACGGCCAACACCGTCAACGCCGGCATCTACGTGCTCGACAGCGCCCTGCTGGCGCGCATCCCGCCTGGTCGGGTCGCGTCCATGGAACGCGAGTTCTTCCCCGGTCTCCTTGGCGACGGGCTGCCCTTCTTTGGTTGGATCGGCGACGGCTACTGGATCGACATCGGCAGTCCCGAAAAGTACCGCCAGGCCCAGCTCGATCTGCTGAAAGGCCGGGTGGCGACAGACGTGGGCCCGGCCGGCGGGGACAGCGGCAGGCGCTCGATCGCCGCCGACGCGGTTCTGGGCGCCCGTGTCTCAGCCACTGCGCCCCTCGTGATCGGCGCCGGCTGCCGGCTCGAGGACGACTGCCGCGTGGGCCCCTCGGCCGTCCTGGGGCCCGGGTGCGTCGTCGGGACGGCGGCAACCATCGAGGGCGCCGTGCTCTGGGAGCGCGTCTCGGTGGGAGCCGGAGCCGTGCTCCGCAACTGCATCATCGGCGCCGACGTCCGCGTCGGCCCGCACGCCCATGTGGGCCCCGGCGTCGTGCTCGAGGACGGCGCGGTGGTGGCCTCGAGCGCCCGCGTCGTCCCCTGACGCATCGCGACTCAGCGCGTGATATCCTGAGAGCGATGACCACCGCCCGCATCCGTAACTTCTCCATCGTCGCCCACATCGACCACGGCAAGTCCACCCTGGCGGACCGCCTGCTCTCGCTCACCGGCACGATGGACGCCAAGAAGGCCGTGGGCCAGGTCCTCGACTCCATGGACCTCGAGAAGGAGCGTGGCATCACCATCAAGGCCCACACCGTGCGCCTCCTCTACACGGCGCGCGACGGCCACGAATACACGCTCAACCTGATCGACACGCCCGGGCACGTGGACTTCTCCTATGAGGTCTCTCGCTCGCTCGCGGCGTGCGAGGGCGCCGTCCTGATCGTGGACGCGGGCCAGGGCGTCGAGGCCCAGACCCTCGCCAACTTCTACCTCGCGGCGGACAGCGGGCTCGAAATCGTCCCGGTCATCAACAAGATCGACCTGCCCGCGGCCGACGTGGAAGGCACGCAGGCGCAGATCACCGAGATCCTCGGGCTCGACGGCGACGCGGCGCTCGCGATCTCGGCCAAGCACGGCACGGGAGTGCCCGAGGTGCTCGAAGCCATCGTCAGCCGCATTCCGCCGCCCAAGGGAGACGCGGAGGCGCCGCTCAAGGCTCTCGTCTTCGACTCCTTCTACGACTCGTACCAGGGCGTCGTCGTCTACATCCGCCTGATCGACGGGCGCGTGCGCGCGGGGATGCGCATCCTGCTCATGTCCAACGGCAAGGTCTGCGAGGTCCAGCAGGTCGGCGTCTTCGCCCCCGACATGCGCCCGGTGGACGAGCTCAGCGCCGGCCAGGTCGGCTATCTCACCGCGTCCATCAAGCGCGTGGCCGACGCCAAGATGGGCGAGACGATCACGGACGTATCGCAGCCGACCGCCGAGCCGTGTCCGGGCTACCGGGACGCCAAGCCCATGGTCTTCGCCGGCCTCTACCCGATCGAGGACACCGACTACGAGGGGCTGCGGGACGCCCTCGAGAAGCTCCGCCTCAACGACTCCGCCTTCAACTTCGAGCCCGAGACCTCGCTCGCGCTCGGCTACGGCTTCCGCTGCGGCTTCCTCGGCATGCTCCACCTCGAGATCGTCCAGGAGCGGCTCGAGCGCGAGTTCAACCTCTCGCTGATCGTCACGGCCCCGAGCGTGCGCTTCCGCGTGGTGACGATGCAGGGCGAGACCATCGAGATCGACAACCCGTCCAAGCTGCCGCCGGTGGACAAGATCGAGCGCATCGAGGAGCCCTACGTGCGCGGCTCCATCTTCGTGCCGACGGAGTTCATGAGCGAGATCTACAAGCTGGCGCAGGAGAAGCGAGGCGAGCACAAGTCGCTCGAGTACCTGGGCAAGCGCTGTCACATCCAGTTCGACTTCCCGCTCTCCGAGATCGTGGTCGACTTCTACGACAAGCTCAAGTCCATCTCGAAGGGCTACGCATCCTTCGACTACGACTTCCTCGAGTTTCGCGAGTCGGACATGGTCAAGCTCGACATCCTGCTCAACGGCGACCCCGTGGACGCGTTGAGCGTCATCGCCCACCGCGACAAGGCCTACGAGAAGGGCAAGGCGCTGACCGAGAAGCTCCGCGGCGTCATCCCGCGGCAGCTCTACGAGGTCGCCATCCAGGCGGCCATCGGGAGCCGGGTCATCGCGCGCGAGACCGTCAAGGCCATGGGCAAGAACGTCACCGCCAAGTGCTACGGCGGCGACATCACGCGCAAGCGCAAGCTGCTCGAGAAGCAGAAGGAGGGCAAGAAACGCATGAAGCAGGTCGGCAAGGTCGAGGTGCCGCAGGAGGCATTCCTGTCGGTCCTCAAGAGCTGAGCGTCCGATGAACAAAACCGAAACCCGGCCAGAAGCGCCCGCGCCCCTCGAGGCCGCGGCGCCCGTGCGCCACAAGTCGCTCGTCCGCGAGTATGCCGAGGCCATCTTCATCGCCGTGCTGCTGGCGCTCCTCATCCGCCAGTGCGGCGTCCAGGCCTTCACGATCCCGTCCGGCTCGATGATGGACACGCTGCAGATAGGCGACTACATCCTCGTCAACAAGTTCCTCTACGGCGCGGAGCTGCCGTTCTCGGACGTCCACCTGCCCGGCCTGCGGAAGCCGGACCACGGCGACATCGTCGTGTTCAAGTACCCCAACGACGAGAGCCGCGACTTCATCAAGCGCATCATCGCCGTCGGGGGCGACACGGTGCAGGTGCAGGACAACCGGGTCATGGTCAACGGCCGCTTCATCGAAGAGCCCTACGTCCGCCCCGGCTCCATCCCGGCTGTCCCGTCGGGCCACTGCGGTTATCTCTACGGCTGCGACCCGCTCATGGTGCCGCCGGGCTCGTATTTCGTCATGGGCGACAACCGGGACAATTCCCAGGACAGCCGCTACTGGGGGTTCGTCCGGCGCGAGAAGATCCGTGGCAAGGCCTTCCTGATCTACTGGTCGTGGAACAGCGAGAGCCATTGGCCCAGGTGGGGTCGGCTGGGCAACTGGCTGCCCTAGCGCCGGCTGCCGATAAGGGGCCATCTGCGCCATTTAGCAAGAAGCCTCGTGGGGCTCCCTCGACCGCAGGCTCAACGTACGTGGCCGTTCGAGCTGAGGGGCAGAGCCGCGAGGCGAGGGCTGAATGAAGGCTACGCCTCGCCTGCGGGTCAACTCAGCCCTCGTCTCGCGTCGGCCAGGGGCCGCCGCTCAACTCGAACGGCGGGGCGCCGCCTCGCATCTGGACCCTTTTGAGTCGCCTTTGGAGTGAAGCTCTCGTGAATACGCTCGGGTCGTGGGCGCCGCGGGCCGGCTCGGTCGGCGCGTACCTGCACGTCCCCTTCTGCACGAAGCGCTGCGGCTACTGTTCCTTCAACACCGCGCCCGAATCGCCCGGCGCCGTCGCGCGCTTCCTCCCGGCGCTCCTGGGTGAAATGGATATCGTCGCCCGCGCCCCGTGGGCCGGCGCCGTCGACCTTCGCAGCGTCTTCCTCGGCGGCGGCACGCCGTCGCTGCTGCCGGCCGAGGCCATGGCGGAGATCCTCGAGCGCCTCCGGGCGCGCTTCGGCGTCGAGGCCGGCGCCGAGGTCACCGTCGAGTGCAATCCCGAGAGCGTGAGCCTCGAGCGATTGGCTGGCTATCGCCGCGCGGGCGTGACGCGCATCAGCCTCGGCGTCCAGAGCCTGGACGACCGCATCCTCTCGACGCTGGACCGTCTCCACACGGCCGCGCAGGCGCGCGAGGCGTTCGACACCGCGCGCGCCGCGGGCTTCGAGGACGTCAGCGTCGATCTGATCTACGGCCTGCCGGCGCTCGATCTCGCGACCTGGGAGGAGACGGTCAAGGGCGCCCTCGGCTGGGAACCCGATCACCTCTCGGCCTACGCGCTCACGCTGGACGAGGGCAGCCTCTGGCACTCAGCCGGGTCTGCCGGGCGAGCTGCAGGACGTCGCGGGGCTGGGGCCCCGCCGTCCGAGGCGAGCGAAATCCCTGCGGGGCGAGCTGCAGGACGTCGCGGGGCTGGGGCCCCGCCGTCCGAGGCGAGCGAAAGTCCAATAGTCCTGCCGCCCGAGGAGACTGTGACGGCGCAGTACGCGCGGCTCACCCAGCTCGCGGCCGAGGCGGGTTTCGAGCACTACGAGGTCTCCAACTACGCCCGTCCGGGGCACCGGTCGACGCACAACCAGATCTACTGGCGCGCCGAGGAATACCTGGGCCTGGGCCCGGGCGCCTGCGGCTTCCTCGGCGACGTGCGCTACGGCAACGTCAAGCCGGTCGAGCGCTACGGCGCCATGATCGCGGCCGGCCTGCCGCCCGTGGGCACGCACGAGACGCTGACGCCGCGCCAGCGACTGGCCGAGCGCCTGATCCTGGGCCTCCGGCTCGGCGACGGCGTGCCCACGGCGTGGCTCGAGGAGCGCGCGGCGCTGGGCCCGGCGCGGCTGCCGGCCACGCTCGAGGCGTGGCGGGAGCGCGGCCTTCTCGGCGAGAGCGACGGCCGCATCCGCCTCACGGAGGCGGGCTTTCTCCTCTCGGACGCTCTTTTCATCGAGCTCCTTTAATCGGGTACGATACGAGTACGATGGCTGAGAACATCCTCGACCAGCGCCTCCGCCAGGTGCTCCTGGCAGTCATCGCGGAATACGTGGAGACCGCACAGCCCGTGGGCTCGCGCTCCGTGGCGCGCCACCACGTCCGGGGGCTGTCGCCGGCGACGATTCGCAATGCCATGGCCGACCTCGAGGAGCAGGGCTTCCTCACCCACCCTCACACGTCGGCCGGTCGCGTGCCGACGGACAAGGCCTACCGCTTCTACGTCAGCGCGCTGGGCGAGGTGCCGTGGAAGGCCGGCCCGACCGGCGCGAAGGCCCCGGACACCGCCGGCCCATCGGGCGACGCGGGCGAGCGGCTGATGAGCGAGACACCCACGCACCTCTCGGACGGCACGCACATGACCGGGATGCTGCTGGCCCCGCCACTCCGCCGCACCGCGCTGGACCGCATCGAGCTGGTCGGCCTGGGCGAGGACCGCGCGCTGGCCGTGGTCGTCACGGACACGGGCTGGGTGACGGCGCGCGCCATCACGCCGCTGCCCCGCCCGGGCATCGAGGAGCTGCGCGAGCTCGGCCGCACCCTGACTCGGCGCTACCGTGGCAAGACCTTCCAGACCATCCTCGACGACATCGAACGGCCGGCAGACCCGCTCGACCCGCTCTGGACCAGGAGCCACGGCGTCCTCGACCAGATCGCCGGGCTCCTGCGCGATCGCAATCTGTATATCAGCGGCGCCATCAACGTGCTCGACCACCCCGACTTCAGCGATGTCGGCACCATGCGCGGGCTGCTCAAGGCCTTCGAGGACAAGGCACGCCTGGTGGATCTCCTGACCCGCATGGCCGAGGAGCGCGGTGTGCAGGTTCTCATCGGCGGGGAAAACCCGGTCGAGGAGATGCGGGAGTGCAGCCTCATCACCTCCACGTACACGTACCGCGGGCAGGTGCTGGGCGTGCTGGGCGTGGTCGGGCCGCGCCGGATGGCCTACGGCGACGTCATCTCCATCGTGGATGAGACCGCGCGACTCGTCTCCGACTCGTTGTCACGGGTGCAGAGAGAGCTCTACCTGCCAGGGTAATCGCTCCGCGGGCCAGGTTGATCGCTCCGCGGGCCGGGTTTGCCCCTCCCCGGGATCGGTTGATCGCTCGCCGGACCGGGCCGTTCCCGTCTGCTATACTTTGATGTGTCATGAGCGACGACAACCTGGCCCCTGACACCGACGCGCTGTCCGCGACGCCCGCGGAGGAGATCGCTCGTCTCCGCGAGGCGCTCGAAGGCAAGTCCCGCGAGGCAGAGGAGTACCGCGACCGCTACCTTCGGGGCGCCGCCGAGTTCGACAACGCCCGCAAGCGGGCCGTCCGCGAGCGCGAGGAATACACGCGCTACGCCAACGAGTCGCTGCTGCGCGAGCTCCTGCCGGTCCTCGACAATTTCGAGCGGGCGCTCCAGTCCGCCCGCAACGAGTCCACCGCCGCGGCCGTCACAGCCGGGGTGGAGCTGATCCAGCGCGAGCTCCTGCGGGTGCTGGAGAAATTCGGCGTCACGTCGTTCAGCTCCGTCGGCCAGCCCTTTGATCCCGAGCGGCACGAGGCCATCGCGCGCGTGCCCGCCCAGGGGCAGCCCGAGGGCACGGTGGTCGACGAGACCGCCCGGGGCTATCTCCTCAACGGGCGCGTGCTCCGCCCGGCCATGGTCACCGTGGCCTCGAGCCCCGACTCGTCCTAGCGTGGCGTCCAAGGACTACTACTCGGTCCTCGGCGTCGGCCGCGACGCCGACGACGCCCTACTCAAGAAGGCCTACCGCACCCTCGCCCGCCAGCACCATCCCGACAGGAACCCCGGCGACGCCCGCGCCGAGGAGCGCTTCAAGGAGATCAGCGAGGCATACGCCGTCCTCTCCGATCCGGACAAGCGCGCGCAGTACGACCGCTTCGGCACCGTCTCGGGAGTGGGCGGTGGCCCCGACATCGGCTTCGGCACCATCATCGAGGACCTCTTCGAGGGATTCTTCGGAGGTGGCGGATCGCGCCGCACGCGCGCGCGCCGCGGCAACGACCTCCAGTACCGGCTCGAGATCTCGCTCGAGGAGGCCGCGCAGGGGCTCGAGACCAAGTTGCAGATCCCGCGCCAGGAGACCTGCGAGGCCTGCCGCGGCTCCGGCCAGGAGCCGGGCACCTCATCCGAGACATGCGGGACCTGCCGCGGCCAGGGACAGGTCCGCTTCTCCCAGGGCTTCCTCACCGTCGCCCGCCCCTGCCCCTCCTGCGGGGGCGCGGGACGCGTCAACCGCCACCCGTGCGCCGGCTGTCGCGGCGAGGGCCGCGTGGCGCGCGAGCGGCTGCTCACCGTGACCATCCCGGCGGGCATCGAGGACGGCAATCAGCTTCGCCTCTCGGGCGAGGGCGAAGGGGGGCTACACGGCGGTCCCCCGGGCGACCTCTACGTGGTGCTCCAGATCCGCCCGCACGACATCTTCGTGCGCCAGGGCGCCGATCTCGTGTGCGCCCTGCCGCTGACGTATCCCCAGGTATGCCTCGGCGACGAGGTGGACGTGCCCGTGCTGAACGGCAAGGCGCGCCTGATCGTGCCGCCCGGGACGCAGCCGGGCCAGCGCCTGATGCTCAAGGGCAAGGGCATGCCGCATCTCAGGGGGCGCGGGCGCGGCCACGCGGTGTACGAGGTGGTCGTCGAGGTGCCGAAGCGGCTCTCGCAGCGGGAGCGGGAGCTCCTCGAGGAGCTCCGCGAGGCGTCGACGGCGTCCTTGGGCCCGCTGCTCTCTTCGTTCCTCGAGCGGATGAAGAAGCTCTTCGGCAGTTGATGGCCTTCTGGCAGCTCACCGTCCCGACCTCGCCCGAGACTTCCGAAGGCTTGACGAACTTCCTCTGGGAACAGGGCGCCCTGGGCGTGGTGGAGGAAGAGGGCCCAGTCTCGCCGGCCCGGCTTCGCGCTTTCTTTCCCGACGGCGCCCCGTCCACCGAGCTCGTCGCCTCGGTGCGGGAGTATGCGGTCGGGCTCCGCGCCTTGGGCTTAAGGACGGCGCCGGGCGACGTGGAGATTGCGCCGCTCCTCGAAGAGGCCTGGGCCAGCGCGTGGCAGCAGTCCTTTCCCGCGCGGGCCGTCGGGCGCAGGCTCTGGGTCAAGCCGCCGTGGGAAGCGGCCGAAGTGCCCGGTCGGCTCACGGTCGTGATCGAGCCCGGGCGCGCCTTCGGCACCGGACACCATGGCAGCACCGAGGGATGCCTGGCGCTCCTCGACGAGGCCATCGCCGACACCCGTCCCGATCGGGTACTTGACATCGGCACCGGCACAGGCATCCTCGCCGTCGCCGCCGTCAAGCTGGGCGCCAGCCACGTCGTGGCCGTGGACGTGGACCCGGATGCCGTCGCCGCCGCCCGGGTCAACGCCTCGCGCAACAGCTGCGCCGATCGCATCGACCTCATCATGGCGGGGCCCGAGTCGATCCGCGACGCCCGGCCCTTTCCGCTCGTCCTCGCCAATCTCCTCGCCCACACTCATGTGGCGCTCGCCCCGCACTATCGCCGGCTGGCGGCGCCGGGCGGCCTGCTGATCCTCGGCGGCATCCTCGAGCACGAGGACAAGGACGTGATCGCGGCGCTCGAGCCGGCGGGCTTCGCCCGGCTCGAGCGGCTCGTGATCGAGGGCTGGTCCTCGCTGCTGCTGGAGGCGACCGCCGCGTGACCCGCTTCCTCATCCGCCCCGATGGCATCGTCGGGGAGCGTGTCATGTTCGACGCCGAGGAGGCCCGGCACCTCACCCGCGTGCTGCGCCTGGGCCGCGGCGACATCGTCGAGGCTTTCGACGGCCTCGGCAACGTGCTGACGGTGCGGCTCGAGCGCGTGGGCGGCCGCTTCGCTGAGGGCGCCCTCCTCGCGCGCGCGGCGCTCCGGAGCGAGTCCCCCCTGCACCTGACTCTGGCGCAGAGCATTCCCAAGGGCGACAAGATGGAGGGCATCATCCGCATGGCGACCGAGCTCGGCGCGACTCGCGTGGTGCCGCTCGTGACGGCCCGCACCGTGGTGCGCATCGAGCCGGAGCGCCCGGGGCCGCGCCTTTCCCGCTGGCAGCGGGTGGCCAAGGAAGCAGCCAAGCAGACGGGCCGCGCGGTCATTACCGAGGTGACGATCCCCCAGCGGCTGGCCTCGTGGATCGCGGCCCGCAAGACCGCCGGCGAGAGGGAAGGCCTGCTCGTCTGCCTCTGGGAAGACGCAGGCGAGCCCCTTGGCCCGCAGCTGCCGCGGGGGCCCGTGAGCCATGCCACGGTCGTGGTGGGACCCGAAGGCGGGCTCGAGAGGGACGAGGCCGAGGCCCTCCAGGCCGCGGGCGCGCTCGTCGGGGGCCTGGGTCCCCGCATCCTCCGGACCGAGACCGCCGGACCCGTGGGGCTGGCCATCCTCCAGGCGCGTTACGGCGATCTCGTCGGAGGCGGCTCCTGACCAGAGCCCTCACCCCGGCCTTCACGTATGTCGACGCCGGCGGCGGCACGGGCGTGGTCGGCCGCGGCGCGACCCTGCCGGAGGCCTTCGCTCAGGTCGCCCTCGGCGTCTTCGCCCTCGTCGCGGATCCGGTCTCGGTCGAGGAGCGCGACGCCCGGGAGGTCCGCGCCCACGGCACCGCGCCCGAGAAGCTCCTCGTGAACTGGCTCAATGAATGCCTGTACGTCCTGGACGTCGAGGGCTTCGTCGCGCGGCGTGTCGAGTTCAGCATGTTTGCCCTCGATGCCGCCGCCCTGGGCGGCGAGCCGCTGCGCCTGTACAGCCGCCTACACGGGGAAGACCTTGACCCGGCCCGTCACATCCCGCGCGAAACCGTGCGCGGGATCCGCGCCGAGGGCGCCACCGTGCTCGCGATCGGAAACGGGTCGGAAGCCCGCGTCATCGTCCATGGCGAGGGGCCGCCAGGCGCGTAGCCAAAATGAGACAGACGGGCTCCAGGGGCGTGTCGTTCATTCACCGAATACTGGCCTCACCACGGCCGGCCAAGATGAGATGTCATACAGAACAATAAGTTAGGCTGTAGCACGCCGAATGGCACCCCGGTTGCTTTATTCCGGGCACGGAATGGGCTACCAGCGGACCATCCGGCGGCAGGTTTCCGTAGAAGGCATTGGGCTACATTCCGGCGAGCCGGTCACGCTGACGCTATCCCCCGCAGCCGCCGACACGGGCATTGTCTTCCGCGCGGCTGACGGCACCCTGATCCCGGCCGACATCGACCATGTCGTGGACGGCCGTGCGGCGACCACGCTCGGAGCCTTCGGCGTGCGCGTGCGGACCATCGAGCACTTGATGGCGGCGGCGGCCGCGCTCGGCATCGACAACTTCGTGGCCGATGTCAGCGCCGAGGAGATCCCCGCTCTCGACGGCAGCGCCAAGCCCTTCGTGGACCTGCTCTATTCGGCGGGCGCCGTCACGCTGCCCGTTCCGCGCCGCCCGGTCTCCGTCCGCGAGTCCGTGCGCGTCGGGGACGGCAATCGCTGGCTCGAAATCACTCCCTCCGATGTCTTCCGCATCACCTACACGCTCGACAACCCGCATCCCGTGGTGGGTTGTCAGGTCGTCTCCCTCGATGTCAGCGAGAGTGTCTTCGTGGATGAGCTGGCCCCTGCCCGGACCTACGGCTTCCTCAAGGACGTCGCGGCCATGCGGAAGAACGGGCTGGCACGCGGCGGCTCTCTCGACAACGCCGTCGTGGTCGGCAAGCGCTCGGTGCTCAACGACAGCCTGCGGTTCGAAGACGAGTTCGTCCGGCACAAGATGCTCGACCTCGTGGGCGACCTCTGGCTCCTCGGTCGGCCGCTCATGGGTCACATCAAGGCCAGGAACGCCGGCCACGCGCTCAACCACGAGCTGGTCTCCGCGATGAAGGGTGCACTCGCCGCCGAGCGTCGCCACCGGGTTGCCCGGCCGCAGGCCCAGCCCGCCGGCAACCTATCGGACCGCCTCGAGCGGCTCGTGCCCGGCAGCAGCCTGCCCTCGCCCGGTATCGCCGCCCTTTAGCAGCCGCCTCAACTCCCCCTCCCCTCCCTGGCTTTCCCGGGCTCCTGGCCCTGCCCGACGCTATAATGGCGTGTCCGTGGGGAAACTTTCAGTCGTGAGCCACCAGGCCGGGCCCTGGGCGATCGCTCTGGTCGCCCTGCTCGTGCTATGCCTTCCGACCCCGACGGCCCGGGCGGAGAGCGAGCTCCGCATCAGCAACCTCTCCATCTTCCTCAACGATTTCGACGTGACCGTCCAGGGAGTGCTCCTGGGCGCCGTGCCGTCCTCGCTCAGCGAGAGCCTGCACAGCGGCGTCCCGGTGCACGTGCGCTTCCTGGTCCAGCTCTGGCAGCAGCGATTCCGCAACCGGCTCCTGCACTCGCGCACCATTGAGCGCCAGGTGACGTACGACCCGGCGACCAAGGAATACAAGGTCGTGTCGCTCGCCGGCGAGGAGCGCGAGGCCTTCATGACCAAGCAGTTGCGCGAGGCCCAGCGCGTGGTCTCCGAGCTCCGCGCCGGCAAGCTCGCCCCGGACGCCGCGCTCGACCCGCAGGAGCTCTACTTCATCCGGGTCCGCGCCGACGTCTCGCTCAACGGCGTCAACTCCTGGATCGCCCGGTTCAGCGGAGAGGCGGCCGAATCGGACTGGGTCCAGTCGCCGCTGCTGACGCCCACGAGACGCCAGTGAGCCCCCTGATCGACACGCCGGCCGAGGCGCGGGTTCACTACCGGCGCAACCTGTTGATCGTCTCCGGCGGGCTGGCGCTCCTGGCCGTGGCGTGGTGGGGATTCAAGGTCTGGATCCATTCGCCCCAGGTCCCCCTCGCGTCCAACCTGGCCGTGTTCGCGCTTTTCAACCTGAACCTGATCGTCTTCCTGCTGCTCGTCGTCCTGCTCTTCCGGAACCTGGTCAAGCTCGCCTTCGAGCGGAAGCACAAGGTCCTGGGCGCCCGGTTCAAGGCCAAGCTCGTCCTCGCCTTCCTGTCGCTGGCGCTGACGCCGGCCATCCTGATCTTCATCATCGCGTCGAACTTCATCAACACGTCCATCGAGGGCTGGTTCAAGCCGCAGGTGGAGCGGCCGCTCGACCAGGCCCTGGAGGTCGCGCAGACGTACTACCAGGGACAGGAGGCCATGGTCCTGCGCCACGCCCACTACATGGCCGACGTGCTCGCGCGCGAGGGCTTCATGGCCCCGGGCCAGCGCCCGGTGCTGTCGACGTACCTCACCGGCCAGCAGGAGCGCCTCGGGCTCGCCGCCATCACAGTCTTCAACCGCGCCGGCCAGCCGGTGATCCACGCGAAGGACTCGACGCTCGGGCCATCCGTGCTGACGCGATCGGTGAACAAAGAGCAGCTGCGACAGGGGCTCGCCGGGCAGGAAGTGACGACGGTCCACGAGCTCGACCGTGGCGACATGATCCAGGCCATCGTGCCCATCCGCAGCAGCGAGCGCACCATCGTGGGCGCGATCGTCGTCGGCACCTACGTGACGCAGCGGCTCGAGTCCCGCCTGCGGGGCATCAGCCAGTCCTTCCAGGAGTACAAGCAGCTTCGGCTGCTCAAGCAGCCGCTCAAGGGCATCTACATCCTGCTCTTCCTCCTGATGACCCTCGTCATCGTCTTCTCGGCGACCTGGTTCGGCCTCTACCTCGCCCGCGGCATCACGGAGCCCGTCCAGATGCTCGCGGAGGGCACGCGCGCGGTCGCGGCAGGCAACCTGAACTACAAGGTCATGGTCCGCGCCGACGACGAGATCGGCGTCCTCGTGGACTCCTTCAACCGGATGACGAGCGACCTCGCCTCTTCGCAGACCAAGCTCGAGCACACGTATCGCGACCTCCAGGCGAAGCACGAGGAGGTCGAGCAGCGGCGCCGCTACACCGAGACGGTCCTGGAGGCGGTCGCCACGGGCGTGCTCTCGCTCGACCTGGCCGGCCGCATCACGACCATCAACGGCGCCGCCGAGCGCATGCTGGGCGTGCCGGCGGCGTCGGCCCAGGGGCAGCTCGCCTCGGCCGTGCTGCGGCCGCCGATGCACTCGGAGCTCTCGGCGCTCATCCAGCGCATGAACCGGCTGCGCGAGGGCGCGCTCGAGCGCGAGGTGCATCTCCGCCGCGAGGGCCACGCCGTCACGCTGCTGGCCTCGGCGACGGCCCTCAAGGGGCCCGAGGGCGCCTACCTGGGCATGGTGCTCGTCTTCGACGACCTGACGGAGCTGCTCAAGGCCCAGCGCCTGGCGGCATGGCGCGAGGTCGCTCAGCGCATCGCACATGAGATCAAGAACCCGCTGACGCCGATCCAGCTCTCGGCCCAGCGCCTCCGCCGCCGGCTGTCCACCAAACGGAGCCCGGAGGAGAAGCAACTGCTCGAGGAGGCGACGGCCACCATCGTGCAGGAGGTCGAGGGGCTGAAGCAGCTGGTCGACGAATTCTCGCGCTTCGCGCGGATGCCGGCGCTCCAGCCCCGCGCCACGGATCTCGGGCGCCTGCTCGAGGGCGTGGTCGTTCTCTACCGCGAGTCCCATCCCGGGCTCTCTATCAAGGCGTCGTTCTCGCCCGACATGCCGCCCGTCGAGGTCGACCCGGACCAGATCAAGCGCGCGGTGCTGAACCTCGTGGACAACGCTGTCGAGGCGGTGGCAGGCGCCGGCGTCGTCACGGTCGATACCATCTGGCTGCCGGAGAGCCGTCGCGCCCGCATCGTCGTCGCGGACGATGGCCCAGGCATCCCCGCCGAGGACAAGGAGCGGCTCTTCCTGCCGTATTTCTCGACCAAGGCCGGCGGCACCGGCCTGGGCCTGCCCATCGTGCACCAGATCGTCACCGACCACGGCGGCACCATCTGGGTCGAGGACGCGGCGCCCCAGGGCACGCGCTTCGTGGTCGAGCTGCCTGTGGGCCGGCTCGCCGCGGCCCCCGTCGAGGCCGACGCGCCGGTGAGGACGGGCTAGTGGCGGGCGAGCACATCCTGATCGTGGATGACGAGCGCGCCATCCAGACGTCTCTACGGGGCGTCCTCGAGGACGAGGGCTATCGGGTCACGGCCGTGGGCTCCGCCGAGGAGGCGCTGGGGCGCCTGGCCGACGACGCGCCGGATCTGGTCTTCCTCGACATCTGGATGCCCGGCATGGACGGCCTCGAGGCGCTGGCCGAGATCAAGCAGCGGCGGCGGGAGACCGCCGTGGTGATGATCTCCGGCCATGGCACCATCGAGACCGCCGTCAAGGCGACCAAGCTCGGCGCCTACGACTTCGTCGAGAAGCCGCTCTCGCTCGAGAAGACGCTCCTCGTCGTGGAGCGCACGCTCGAGCATGCCCGCCTCGAGCAGCAGAATCGCCAGCTGCGGGAGCGCGTGGAGCGCGGTCAGGAGATCGTGGGCAAGAGCGCCGTCATCGAAGAGCTGCGCCAGCAGATCGCGGTCGCGGCGCCGACGACCGGGCGCGTCCTCATCCACGGCGAGAGCGGCTCCGGCAAGGAGCTGGTCGCGCGCGCCATCCACGCCCGGTCCACCCGCGCCGAGGGGCCCTTCGTCGAGGTCAATTGCGCCGCCGTGCCGGAGGAGCTGATCGAGTCCGAGCTCTTCGGCCACGAGCGCGGCGCCTTCACGGGCGCGGTGGCGCGGCGCCGGGGCAAGTTCGAGCTGGCCGACGGCGGCACGCTCTTCCTCGACGAGATCGGCGACATGAGCCTCAAGACCCAGGCCAAAGTGCTCCGCGTCCTCGAGGAGCAGGCCTTCGAGCGGGTGGGCGGCAAAGAGACGATCCGCGTGGACGTCCGCATCATCACCGCCTCGAATCAGAACCTCCCGGAGCAGATAGCCGCCGGGCGCTTCCGCGAGGACCTCTTCTACCGGCTCAACGTCATCCCGATCGAGGTCCCCGCTCTCCGCAAGCGAAAAGAAGATATCCCGGCGCTGGTCGAGCACTTCATCGCGCTCTTCTCGGCCGAGAACGGGCGTCGCCCGAAAACCATCGCCCCCGAGGCCCTTGCCTACTTCCTCACCAATGAGTGGCCGGGCAACGTGCGCGAGCTCCGCAACATGGTCGAGCGGCTGGTCATCATGGCTCCCCGCGACGTCATCGGCCCCGAGGACCTGCCCCCGCCGCTCCGCACCCGCGATCAGGGGGAGGCCGGCGAGGGCCCGCCGCGTGAGCGAAAGCTCAAGGACGCCCGTGAGGCCTTCGAGCGCGCCTACATCCTGGGCGAGCTGCGCGAGCACGAGTGGAACATGACCCGCACCGCCGAGAAGCTCGGCATCGAGCGCAGCCACCTCTACCGCAAGCTCAAGATTTACGGCATCACCCCGCCCAAGCCGTGAAGACGAGGTGGTCGCAATTTGCGACCAGGTTTCGTCCCCTCACCCTGCCCTTCCCCCCCCCCGACGGGTTGAGGGTCCCGAAGGCTCCCTCTCCCCTCTGGGGAGGGCAACAACATACTTGACTAACCCCGGCAACGGGGCCACAATCCCTAGCGGTGGAGACGATGCTAGCGCACAAGACGGGGGCGGCACATGACCAGCCGCGCTGCCCTCTATATCGACCAGATCAGTCGGTACATCCGGGCTGACTGGTTCGCTATGTTCGCGGCCTACTTCGATGATAGCGGTAGCCATAGCCGCCCCACGCTTGCCGTTGGATGCGTTCTGTCGGGACCTCGCAAGTGGACCAAGTTTGAGCGCCAGTGGCAGAAGATGCTAAACGCATTCGGCGTTCGGCTCTTCCGCATGTCTCAATTCGAGAGCCGCGTTGGCGATTTTGATGGCTGGTCGAACAAGAAACGGCTCCAATTCATTACGCGCGCTGCCGACATCCTGGACGACGGGGTGATCTTCTTCGGCGCGTATTCGATGATTCTTCAGGATTACCGGGATGTACTCGTGCCGGCGATGCGGGTTGGGGATAGCCCCAAGACCAATGCGTATACGCTGCTGCTCCAATCCTGTTTGGAGGAGATCGTCACGCACCTTGGAGACGTTCTTCTTCCTGCCGGGCAGCGTGTGGCGTGTTTCTTTGAGCGGGGCGATCCCGATGTCTGGCGGGCTCTCTTGGAGAGTTACAACTGGCTACTTGAATTGCATCCTGAGTGGCGACACATATTCGGAACCATATCCTTCCCGACTAAGGACGAAGCACTACAGCTTCAGGCCGCCGATCTTGTCGCCTATGAGGGTTATAAGCACACAACAAATCAGCATGTGGAGGACGCCAGCCGTCCCGTCCGAAAGTTGTTTCTCCGGTTGGTAGAGACGGGCCGCTTCAATGCCGGTCACTACGACAAGGTGGCGCTCGCGCGGTTCCTCGACAAGGTGCTCGCGGTCGAGCGAGATGTGCTCGGGGGGCTATGACTTCTTCCGGCGCTTCCGTGCGTGGCGTTTCTTCCAGGCCACTTCGCGCTTGCCCAATTCTTCCTTCGACACCGAGAGCACTTGCTTCGTCGCCGCGACAAATCGCTCCCACGTCGTCGTCGGGTGGGCAGGTTCAGGTTTTGCCATGTCGTCTCCCTCTACGCTGGCGTCGTAGCCAGTTGCGGGCCGAGCTTCCCGGTCAATGCCTTGTAGGTCAGACGTCGGCCGACGATGGTTGCGAGTACTTGCACGAAGCGGCCAGCGTCTCCGCGCGGGTCCTTCCGCTCATTGAACCGGAAGGCTTCTTCGTCCAGGTAGCGGAACAGGTGGAAGGGCTCGACGCTGACGTAGGTGCCCTTAAGGCACCGCTTGAGCAGCGACCAGAAGTTTTCAAGCCCGTTAGTGTGGACCTTCCCTTCCGCGTACTGGACGGCATGGTCCACCGTCCGATGCGAGTATTCGTCGCCGAGCTTCCGGTACGACGCGAGCGCATCAGTGTAAATGTCGGCCCCCCGCTCGACGCGATCCCGCACATGTCGATCCAGCGTGCCGGTGCGGATGTTGTCGATGACGGTCAGCTGGACCTTGCTCTTGCCTTTCTCGGCGGATCGCTCAAGGACTCCCACCACGGCCGCCTTCCCCGATCCGAAGGGGCCGGAGCCCTTCACGACGACCCGACGCTTCCAGGCGTGCATGTTCCGCGCCTTGCCACCAATGAAGGTTTCGTCCACTTCGACTTCACCGGAGAACTTGCCGAGGCTCCCGCGCTGCATCGCCAGCCTGACACGGTGGAGCATGAACCACGCCGACTTTTGAGTGATGCCGAGTGCCCGTCCGACTTCATACGAGCTGATCCCGTTCTTGTCGTTGACGATCATCCAGACGGCCGGCAGCCACTTGTCCAGGCCGAGCGGGGAATCCTCGAAGATCGTCTTGACCTTGACGGAGAACTGTTGCCGCGCGTGCTTGCTCCGGCACTTCCAGCGACGCTGGTTTGCCAGGTAGAGCGGATCGCCGGCCCCGCACCGGGGGCAGGTAATGCCGTTCGGCCAGCGGAGCGCCACCAAGAAGGCTTGGCAGGTGTCGTGGTCGGAGAAGTAGCGGATCGCTTCGGTCAGGCTTGCCGGGGTGCCGTCTGTCTTGTCCATGCTCCGAGGATAGCAACCGGCGAGTGGTTAGTCAAGTATATTGTTACCCTGGGGAGAGGGCCGGGGTGAGGGGTCCGTTCCCTTCGGCCAAAAACCGTGGTACCTAGATAGGGCCCCTGCCGCGCCAGTGCCGTCGTGGAACAGCCGGGCACAGCCTGGCGTTGGATTCCACGCGGGTCTCGACCCGCCGAGAAGGAGGTTCAGAATGCGATATCGCTCCGTGATCCTCTCCATCGTAGTGGCCGTGGCGCTCGGCGCTCCCGGCCCCGCGCCGGCCCAATCCAAGGAGCCCGTCAAGATCGGGCTCTCGGCCGCTGTCTCGGGCGGCTCGGCCGCCTCGGGCGAGGCCATCAAGCGGGGGCTCGGGATCGCCATTGACGAGATCAACGCCAAGGGCGGCGTGCTCGGCGGTCGCAAGCTCGAGCTGGTCGTCCGCGACGACGAGGGCAACCCGCAGAAGGGCGTCACGATCGCGCGCGAGCTCGTCGAGCGCGAGAAGGTGGCGGCTGTCTTCGGGGGTCTCCACACCACGGTGGCGCTGGCGCAGGTGCCCGTCTGGCAGGAGCTCAAGACACCGTACATGGGCGCCTGGGCCGCCGGCACCAACGTCACGCGCAACGGGCAGACTCCGAACTACGTCTTCCGCGTTTCGGCCAACGACGACTACGTCGACCGCTTCCTCTCGCGCTATGCGGTCGAGACGCTCAAAAAGGGCAAGCCGGGCCTGCTCCTCGAGAACACGCCCTGGGGGCAGTCCAACGAGACGGGTCTGACCAAGTGGTTCGGGGAGAAGGGCATCAAGGCGGTCGGCGTCGAGCGCTTCAACTGGAACGACCCCGACATGAGCCCCCAGCTGCTCCGGCTCAAGAACGCGGGCGCCGATCTCATCGTGCTCGTGGCCAACGCGCCGGAGGGCGCGCAGGTCCTGCGCTCCAAGGCCAAGCTCGGCTGGGACACCGCCATGATCTCCCACTGGGGCATCTCGGGCGGCCGCTTCGCCGAGCTGACCGGCGACCTCTCGGACGGCGTCGTCTTCCTGCAGACGTACACCTTCTTCGGCAAGCAGAACGAGCGCGGCCAGTACGTGCTCAAGGTGCTGCGAGAGAAGTACGGGGTGAAGGAGCCCGGCGACGTCATCGCCCCGGTGGGCACGGCCAACGCCTACGACGGGCTGCACCTGGTCGCGCTCGCCATAGACCAGGCCCGATCCACCGATGGGTCGAAGGTCCGCGACGCTGTCGAGAACCTCAAGGGCGAGTACAAGGGGCTCATCAAGACGTATAAGCGGCCCTTCACGGCGGAGCAGCACGACGCGCTCACGGACGAGGACTACGTCATGGTGGTCTGGAAGGGCGGCAAGATCGTGCCGGTCAGCATGAAGTAGGGGCCCGCGCCCATCTACATCCAGCTCGTCGTCACCGGCCTGGCCCTAGGCAGCATGTACGGGCTGGTCGCCCTCGGGTACCACATCACCTGGGCGACCAGCCGAACCATGAATTTCTCCCAGGGCCACGCGGTGATGGCGGGCGCCGTGGTCGCCTACGCCGTCTTCGTCGCGCTGGGTTGGCCCTTCCCGCTGGCCCTCCTCGTCACGCTCGGCGCGCTGGCCTGCTTCGGCGCCCTCGTCGAGCGGGTCGCCGTCCGCCCCTTCTTCCTCCGCGCCTCTCCCGCGTGGCTGCTCGCCACCATCGCCGTCGGCATCATCGCCGAAAACGTGGCGCAGCTCACCTTCGGCAAGGACGCGCGCGCCTTCCCCTCGCCACTCATGCAGAAGCCGATCTTCGTGGGCTCGGCCGGTTTCTACGCGCAGGAGCTGCTCGTGCCCGTGGTGGGCCTCGTGCTGACGGGACTCGTCCAGCTCTTCTACCACCGGACGTGGTACGGCAAGCAGCTCAAGGCGGTAGCCTGGAACCCGGAGGTGGCGGGACTCATGGGCATCAACATCCCGCGCGCGGTCATGGCCTCCTACGCGCTGTCGGCGCTGCTCGCCGGAGTCGCGGGTGTCCTGCTGGCCCCGCTCCTCAACGTGTCGCCCCAGATGGGCACCATCATCGGTCTCAAGGCCTTCGCCGTCGCCATCATCGGGGGCCTGACCTCCGCGCCCGGCATCATCGTGGCGGGGCTGGGTTACGGCCTGGTCGAGTCTTTCACCGCGGGATACATCTCCACGCGCGCCCGGGAGATCGTGGGCTTCGGCTTCGTGATCCTCGTGCTCGTCACGAGGCCCTGGGGACTGCTCGGCGAAAAGCCGTCGAGGCGCGTGTGACGGACCGGCTGGGCTGGGCCGCCCTCGCGGCGGCGGCGGTGGCGGTGCCGCTCCTGACCTCCAACACGTACTACCTCTACGTCGCCATCTCGATCGGGCTCCTGACGATCGTGACCGCCGGGCTCAACGTGCTGGTGGGCTTCACCGGCCAGATCTCGCTCGGGCACGCCGGATTCTACGCCTTCGGCGCGTACACGGCCGCGCTCTGTGTCACTCGCGCGGGAATGGGCGAGTGGGCGGCGATCGCCTTCGCCATCGCCGTCACCTCGATCGTGGGCGCCGCCGTCGCCGCCGCGGCGCTCCGCGTCTCCGGGCCCTATCTCGCCATGGTCACCATCGCCTTCGGCCTGATCGTCGAGGGCGTGCTGATCGAGTGGGGCTCGGTGACGGGCGGACCCGGCGGCATCTTCAACATCCCCAAGCCCGCGCTGCGCACCCACTACTGGACCGTGATGCTGGCGGCGGCGCTCGCGCTGTGGCTGACGGCCAACCTCCGCCGCTCGGCGTGGGGACGCGCCTTCCTCGCGGTCAAGAGCAGCGAGGTCGCCGCCGAGTCGCTCGGGCTGTCCTCCTACTTCGTGCGCATCGCCGCGTTCACCGTCTCGGCTGCCTTCGCGGGAGCGGCGGGCGCCCTCTTCACGTTCTTGAACGGCTACATATCCCCCGACAGCTTCACGCTGCAGACCTCGATCGTCTTCCTCCTCGCCCTCCTCTTCGGCGGGCTCGGGCGCATCGCGGGCCCGGTCGCCGGCAGTCTTACGCTTACCATATTGCCGGAGCTCCTGACCAGTCTCCTCGACTACCGGCTCATCCTCTACGGCACGCTCCTGCTCGTGTCGATCTACTGGCTGCCCGAGGGCGTGATCGGCGCGCTGTCGAGAGGACGGCACGCTCGACACGCCCCTCACCCTGCCCTCTCCCCTGAGGGGAGAGGAGGAATTTTGCACCCTCTCCCCCAGTGGGGGAGAGGGCCGCAGTTCGAGCCGAAGGGCGAAGACGTGAGGCGAGGGCTGAATAGTCAGGGGGCCACTGGGACCGACGGCCCGCTGCTGATCGCGAGCGGCGTGAGCCTCTCGTTCGGCGGCGTGGCGGCTCTCGCCGATGTGAGCGTGACGGTGGCCCATCGCAGCATCCACGCCGTCATCGGGCCAAACGGCGCGGGCAAGACCTCCTTGCTCAATGTGCTGTCCGGCTTCTACGCGCCCGCTGCTGGGAGAATCGCGCTCGACGGCCGATCCACGGTCGGCCTGCCCCCCTATGACCTCGCGCGGGCCGGCATCGCCCGCACCTTCCAGACGGCCCAGGTGTTTGGCGGCCTCTCGGCGTGGGAAAACGTCGCGGTCGGGGTCGCTGGCCCCCGGCTCGGCTCCATCCTTGGGGCGCTTGCCGGAATGCCGGGCGCGCGCATCCGGGAAGCCGCGATCCAGGCGCGCGGCCAGGCGCTGCTCGAGGCGGTCGGGCTCGCGGACGCTGCCGCCGAGCCCGCCGAGGCATTGGCGGCCGGCCTCAGGCGCAGGCTCGAGATCGCGCGGGCGCTCGCGACCGATCCCCTGCTCCTCATGCTCGACGAGCCGGCGGCCGGTCTCTCGCCCGCCGAGATCGGGGCGCTGGACGAGCAGCTGACCGCCCTCCGCAACCGTGGCGGCCCGGCCGTGATCCTCGTCGAGCACCACATGGACCTCGTGATGGCGGTATCGGACCGGATCACGGTGCTGGACTACGGGCGGGTCATTGCCGACGGAACCCCCGACGCGGTCCGTCGCGACCCGGCTGTGATCGAGGCGTACCTGGGCGCCACCCCATGAGCGCGCTCGCGGTCTCGGGGCTCAGCGCCTCGTACGGCGCCGTCGCGGTCCTCCACGAGGTCTCGCTGGACGTGCGGCCGGGGGAGATCGTCTGCGTCATCGGGGGCAACGGCGCCGGCAAGACCACGCTGCTCAAGGCCATCGCGGGCGTCCTCCGCCCCACCGCGGGCCGCGTCGTCGCGGACGGCCGGGACTTCGGCGGCCGGCCGTCGTGGTGGGTGGCACGGCACGGCATCACGCTGGTGCCCGAGGGGCGCGGCGTCTTCGCGGACCAGAGTGTGCGCGACAACCTGATGCTCGGCACGCTGGCGCGCTCGAACGTGCGCGACGCTGCCGCGATCCGCGCTGACCTCGACAGCGCTCTCCGCCTCTTCCCCGCCCTCGCCGAGAAGCTCGACCTTCCCGCCGGCTCCCTCTCGGGCGGCCAGCAGCAGATGCTCGCGGTGGCGCGCGGGCTCATGGCCAAACCGCGAGTGTTGCTCCTCGACGAGCCGTCCTTGGGCCTGGCGCCCATCCTCGTGCGGGAGATCTTCGCCGCCATCGAGCGCTTGAGAACGCACGGCGTGACCGTGCTGCTCGTCGAGCAGATGGCCGCGCAGGCCCTGGCGCTGGCCGACCGCGCCTACGTCCTCGAGCGCGGGCGCATCACCCTCGAAGGCCCCGCGCGAGAGGTTCTCCTGAACCCGGCCGTGATCGAGGCGTACCTCGGCCGACGCGCCGGCGGGGGAGCGCCTTGAAGGTCACGCGTCCGGCGACTATGATGCCAATCGCCATGCTGTGCCCGCCTCGGCGCCCCGCCGTCCTCGGCACTCTGCGTATCACGCGGCTGGGGAGCGCCTCGCTGGAGCGGCTCGCGCGCGGCTCTCTCAAGCCGGGTCGCATCCACTCCGTCTTCGAGCGGGCGGTCAACGTCCTCTGGGGCGACGGGCACCTCCTGGCCCTCCACGGCCCGAGGGCGCTCGCGGCGCCGTTCGCCATCGCGCTCGAGCGGCTGCCAGCTTGCTCCGCCGTGGCTCCCGGGATGAGGATCGGGCGCTCCGACTTCGAGTGGTCGGAGGCCGAGCCCGTGGCGCTCGAGATGCCGGGAGGCCCGCTCGGCTTCGCCAGGGACGCCCTGCCCGAGACCGGGTGCGCGCGGACACTCTGCTCGGGGGCGGGCCTCCGGGCGCGCGACGCGCTCGAGCGCGGCATCGCGACCCGCGACGCCGGCGCGTTCGCGGACGCCGCCTGCTCCCTCGTCGGGCTGGGCGAAGGTCTCACGCCGGCGGGAGACGACTGCGTCGTCGGCGCGCTGGCCGCGATCCACCGCCTGGCGCCCGGCTGGCTCGGCGCGCATGGAGGGCAGCGCGACCGGCTCGCGGACGCGGCCCGCCGCCGGACTACGGATATCGCGCGGGACTTCGTCCTCGACGCGCTCGACGGACGCTTCGCCGAGTCCGTGCTCGCGCTGCTGACGGCAGGCTCGGACGCCGACGCCGGGAGCGCGGCGCGCCGGCTCCTCGCCATGGGCGCGACATCCGGCGCCGACACGCTCTGCGGCATCCGGCTGGCGTGCCGAGCTCTCGAGGCCGCGAAAAGGTAGATGATCCCGTCCTTCGACCTCCTCCTGCAGGGCTGCCGGCTATCCGACGGGCGGCTCGTGGACCTCGGCACGCTCGACGGCAAGATCGCGGAGATCGGCTCGCTGACGGGCCGCCCCTCCCACCGCGCGGTGGACTGCGGCGGCCTCGTGCTCACGCCCGGGCTCGTGGACGCCCACATCCACCTCGACAAGGCCCTTCTCTCGGAGCGCGCGCCCAGCGTCGAGGGCACGGTCGCGGAAGCGCTCCGCGTGACGGCCGAGACCAAGCGGCGCTTTACGGTGGAAGACATCCGCGCGCGCGCCCGGCGGGTGCTCGACCAGGCCGCGCGCGCCGGCACGACTGCCATGCGCAGTCACGTCGAGATCGACCCCATCGTGGGACTCAAGGGGCTCGAGGCTCTCGCGGAGGTCAAGCGAGAGTACGCGCGGGCCATCGACCTCCAGCTCTGCGCCTTCGCCCAGGAGGGCATACTCCGGTCGCCCGGGACCGAAGCGCTGCTCGAGCAGGCGCTCGCGAACGGCGCCGATCTGATCGGCGGCTGCCCCTACAACGACACGGATGCCCACGCCCAGATCGACATCGTCTTCCGTCTCGCGCGCGAGTTCGACGTGGACGTGGACTTCCACATCGACTTCTTCGACGAGCCCGAGCACATGGACGTCCTCTACGTCGCCGAGCAGGCGGTGCGCTTCGGCTGGCAGGGGCGCGTCGCCGTGGGGCACGCGACCGAGCTCGCAGGGCTCTCGCAGGAGGCCTTCCACCGCGCCGCTGCGACCCTCAGGGACGCGGGCGTCGGCGTCATCATCCTACCCGCGACGGATCTCTACCTCATGGGGCGGAAGGACGCCCGCCACATCAGGCGCGGGCTCGCTCCGGCCAAGCGGCTGCTGGCTGCCGGTGTCACCGTCGCGGCGGCGACCAACAACATCCTGAACGCCTTCACGCCCATGGGCACGGGCGACCTAGCCCTCATGGGCTATCTCATGACGGCCGCCGCCCACATGGGCACCGAGCGGGACGTCGCCGACGTCCTGGCCATGCTGACCGAGCATCCGGCACGGATCCTCCGCCTGCCGGACTACGGGCTGTACGTGGGCGCCCGCGCCGACCTCGTGCTCTGGGAGACGGAGCGGCCCGCCGAGGTGGTCACGACCATGGCCCCCCGCCGGCTGGTCGTGAAGGCCGGCCGGCTCTCCGTCGAGCACGAGCATACCTGCAGGGATCTCTGGCGCATGGGGGCGTGATCGTGCCAGACTGAGGGCCCGCCATGGACGCGCTCCGGACCCTCGAGATCCTCATCACCTCCCGCACTCCCTTCATCGCCATCGAGACCCTCGAGGAGGACCGGGTCGAGCAGGCGCTCGAGCGCGTCGCCCAGCGGCTCAGGATCCCGCTCTTCGTCTGGACCATGACGCGCGGCCTCCGGCGCGCGGGGGCGCTCGAGCCGCTCTACGACACCAAGGAGCCGCTCAAGGCGCTCCGCAACCTCGCCGATTTGCCCAACGAGGGCATCTACCTCATGAAGGACCTCTACCGGGCGGTCGGCGACGCGGCCGTGGTCCGCACGCTCCAGGACCTGGCGCGCGCCTTCTCGCACGACCGGCGCGCCATCGTGCTCACGGCGCCGCGCGTGGAACTGCCCTCGGAGCTGGCCACGCTGGCGAGCCTCGTCAAGCTCGAGCTGCCGACCGAGGAGGATCTTCGTGCGCTCGCGCAGGAGGTCTTCGGCACTCTCTCGCGCCAGCACCGGCTCGGACAGCCGCCCACTCCCGACATCCTCGACAAGATCGCCACGGCGTTGAGAGGGCTGACGCTCTTCGAGGCGGAGAGGGCGCTGACGCGCGCCGTGCTCGACGACCTGACGCTCGGGCCCCGCGACATCGAGGTGATCGCCCAGATGAAGAAGGAGATTCTCTCGCGCGACCGGGTGCTAGACTGCGTGCCGCAGAAAGAGGGTCTCGACGACGTGGGCGGCCTGCGCGGCCTCAAGGCCTGGCTCGAGAAGCGGCGAAACACGTTCACCCCCGAGGCCAAGCAGTTCGGCGTCGAGGCGCCGCGCGGCATCCTTCTCCTCGGCGTCCAGGGGTGCGGCAAGAGCCTGGCGGCCAAGGCCGTCGCCAAGACCTGGGAGCTGCCGCTCCTGAAGCTCGAGCCGGGCCGGCTCTTCGACAAGTTCGTCGGCGAGTCCGAGAAAAACCTCGACCGGGCGCTGGCGACGGCGGAGCGCATGGCGCCCTGCGTGCTGATGATCGACGAGATCGAGAAGGGCTTCGCCTCGGTCGTGAGCTCCGAGTCCGACGGCGGGCTCTCGCGCCGGATCCTTGGGCGGCTCTTGGGCTGGATGCAGGAGCGCGAGGCGCCGGTATTTCTCGTCGCGACGTGCAACCAGATCACGGCGCTCCCACCCGAGCTCATGCGAAAAGGTCGCTTCGACGAGATCTTCTTCATCGACCTGCCCGCCCCCGACGAGCGGCGCCAGATCGTCGCGATCCACCTCACGCGCCGCCATCGCGACCCCGCGGCCTTCGACCTCGAGGCGCTCGCCGCGGCCTCGGAGGGTCTGAGTGGCGCCGAGATCGAGCAGGCCGTGGTGGCCGCGCTCTACACAGCCTTCGCGCGGCACGCCCTGCTCTCGACCGAGCACATCCTCGAGGAGATCAAGGCGACCAAGCCGCTGTCGGTGACGCGGGCCGAGGAGGTCGGGGCCCTGCGCGAGTGGGCCAAGGGCCGGGCGGTGCCCGCTTCATGAGCATGCTAGAGGGCATCCGCGTCCTCGATCTCTCCCGCGTGATCGCCGGGCCGTACTGCGCCGCGCTCCTGGGCGACCTGGGTGCCGACGTGATCAAGGTGGAGCGGCCATCGGTGGGCGACGACCTGCGCGTGCTCCGCGGGCGAAACGGGATGAGCGCGTCCTTCGGCGCGATCAACCGCAACAAGCGGGGGATCGCGCTCGATCTCCAGAGCCCCGAGGGAAGCAAGATCGCCTTCGAGCTGGCGCGACGGGCCGACGTGGTCGTGGAGAACTTCCTGCCCGGCGTGGCCGCCAGGCTCGGCCTGGGCTACGAGGCCGTGAGCGACGCGAACCCGGCTGTCGTGTACGTGTCCGTCACGGGCTTCGGCCAGACGGGGCCGCACGCGCAGCGCCCCGGCTACAACACCATCGCCCAGGGCATGAGCGGCTTGATGGCGCTCACCGGCCATCCTGGCGGTCCCCCGACGCGGGTCGCCGGCTCCACCTCCGATCTCTCGGCGGCGCTCGTGGCCTTCGGCAGCGTCTGCGCCGCGCTCGTCCACCGTTTCCGCGACGGCCGGGGTCAGCACCTCGACGTGAGCCTGCTGGCGTCCAGCCTCTCGCTCCTGCCCGACCCCACGGCCATCTATTTCGACACGGGCGTGCGGCCCAGGCGCGAGGGTAATCGAAATCCAGCCATCGCCCCTGGCGGAGCCTACAAGACGCAGGACGGCTACATCACCATCGTGATCATGAACCCGAACCAGTGGGGACGCTTCTGCGGCGCCCTCGGGGAGCCCGAGCTCGAGACCGACCCGCGCTTCGCCACCAATGCCGAACGCATTGCGCGCTACGAAGAGTTCCAGGCGTACGTGGACGCGCGGCTCAGCCGAGCGCCGACGGCGGAATGGGTGGCGCGCTTCGAGGCCGCGTCCATCGCCGCTGGGCCCGTCTACGAGTTCCACGAGGTCTTCGAGGACGCGCAGGTCAAGCACCTCGGGCTCGTCACGAAGATGGACCAGCCGGGGCTGGGCCCGGTGCACGCGCTGGGCTTCCCCGCCCGCGCATCGCTGACTCCTGCCTCGATCCGCCGCCCCGCCCCGCTCCTCGGCCAGCACACCGCCGAGGTCCTGCGCGAGCTCGGCTACGCGCAGGACGAGATCGACCGCCTGGCCAAGTCTGGCGCCGTCGCCCTCGGCGCTTGACTGGGCTCCCAGGCCAAGCTTACCGTTCGCAGCATGCAGTGCCCCCGGTGTCGGCACGAAGCGCCCGCGGGCGCGCGGTTCTGCGGGGAATGCGCCGCCCAGCTCGGCCGGACGTGCCCCGCCTGCCGCAACCTGAATGCACCCGGCAACGCCTACTGCACGGACTGCGGCGCTTCTCTGCGTGAGGCCGGAGATGCGCAGGCCGCCCCGGACCCGCACGAGTACACGCCAAGGTACCTCGCCGAGAAGATCATCCGGGCGCGCGAGGCGCTCGAGGGCGAGCGGAAGCAGGTGACCGTGCTCTTCGCCGACCTGCGCGGGTCGCTCGAGATCCTCGCGGATCGGGACCCGGAGGATGCCCGGCGGATCCTCGATCCGGTGCTCGAGCGGATGATGGAGGCTGTCCACCGCTACGAAGGCACCGTGAACCAGGTCATGGGCGACGGCATCATGGCGCTCTTCGGCGCGCCTCTCGCCCACGAAGACCACGCCGTGCGGGCCTGCTACGCGGCCCTGCGGATGCAGGACAGCATCACCAGGCTGGCCGAGGAGCTGCGCCAGAGGCACGGCCTCTCCGTGCAGATCCGCGTGGGTCTCAACTCCGGCGAGGTCGTCGTACGCTCGGTGGGCAGCGACCTGCGGATGGACTACACCGCCGTCGGCCAGACGACACATCTGGCGGGGCGCATGGAGCAGCTCTCCGCGCCCGGGCAGATCTTCCTCACCGAGCATACCCTGCGGATCGCCGAAGGATACGTCGCGGCGAAGTCACTCGGCCCCGTCCCGGTCAAGGGCCTCGCCGCGCCGGTGGCGATCTACGAGCTGAAGGGCCCGGGGCCGATCCGCTCCAGGCTCCAGCTGGCGGCCGCTCGAGGGCTAAGCCGCTTCGTCGGGCGGGACGTGGAGCTGGCCGAACTCTCCGCGGCCATGGAGCAGGCGGGGGACGGCCACGGGCAAATCGTGGCCCTCGTCGGCGAACCGGGAGTCGGCAAGTCACGGCTCGTTCGCGAGTTCACGACAGGCCACCTGCCGGCTGAGTGGCGGGTCCTCGAGGCGTTTGCGACGTCCTTCGACACCAGGGCGGCATACCTGCCGATGATCTCGCTGCTGCGGGGCTATTTCGACCTCCAGGAGTGGGACGACGCGCGCGTCATCCGCGACAAGGTGACGGCGGCGCTGCTCGATCTCGACCAGTCGCTCCTGGGCGTGCTGCCCGCTCTCCTTACCCTGCTCGACGTCCCCTTCGAGGATCCGGCCTGGGAAGGGCTCGACCCGAGACAGCGCCGGCGCCGCACGCTCGACGCCATCCGGCACCTGCTCATCCGCGAGAGCCACCGCCGACCACTCTGCCTCGTGATCGAGGACCTGCACTGGATCGATCAGGAGGCGCAGGCCGTCCTCGACGCTCTCGTGGCGAGCCTGCCCGCCGCGCGCATCCTGCTCCTCGTCACGTACCGGCCGGAGTACAAGCAGGCCTGGAGCCAGAAAAGCTACTACGCCCAGATCGCCGTCCACTCGCTGCAACAGGGGATGGCCGAGGAGCTCCTGCGGGGCCTCCTGGGGAACGGCGCGGACGTGGCGAAGCTCCGCGCGCAGCTCATCGAGCGCACGGAGGGCAATCCCTTCTTTCTGGAAGAGTGTGTCCGCCATCTGGTCGGGACCGGCGCGCTATCCGGCGAGCGCGGCGCCTACCGCCTCGCCCGCGCGGCGGACACGGTCGAGGTCCCGGCCACCGTCCAGGCGTTGCTCGCCGCGCGCATCGACCGGCTGGCTCCGGAAGACAAGCGCGTACTCCAGTGCGCGGCCGTCATCGGCAAGGATGTGCCAGTCTCGCTGCTCGAAGCGATCGCTGACGTGTCGGAGGACGAGCTACGCCGGAGCGTGCACCACCTCCAGGCGGCCGAGTTCCTCTACGAGGCCAGCCTTTTCCCTGTCTTCGAGTACACGTTCAAGCACGGGCTGACGCTCGACGTGACTCTGCGAAGCCTGGTCCAGGATCGTCGTCGCGACCTCGACGCGCGCCTGGTCGAGGCGCTCGAGAGCATTGCCGGCGAACGCACCGCTGAGCAGGTCGAACGGCTCGCCCATCACGCCTTCCGCGGCGGCGTCTGGGACAAGGCGGTCACGTACGGCCGCGACGCGGGGGCGCGGGCCTTCGCCCGCTCGGCCCACCGCACCGACGTGCGCTACTTCGAGCAAGCGCTCCAGGCCTTCGAGCACCTGCCCAAGAACCCCGACACGCTCGCCCAGGGAATCGATGTGCGGCTCGAGCTGCGCACCGCTCTCGCGCCCATCGGTGAGTATGGCCGCATGCTCGAGGTGCTCACGGAGGCCGAGGGTCTCGCGCGCACGCTCGGCGACCAGAGGCGCCTCGGACTCACCCTCTCCTTCCTCACCAACTTCTTCGCGCTCAGGGGTGACTTCGAGCGCGCGATCAGCTACGGCGAGGATGCGCGGCAGATCGCCGCGGGACTCGGCGATCCGACCCTTCAGGTTCCGGCCGCGGCCCTCCTGAGCCTCGCCTACTTCTACGGGCCGGGCGACTATGCGAAGGCGATCACGCTGGGCGAAGAGACGAGGCGTCTGCTCAAGGGAGACCTCGAACGCGAGCGGTTCGGGATGGCATTCCCGCCCTCCGTGTACTCCCGTACGGTCATGACCTGGTCCCTCGCCGAGCAGGGGCGGTTTGCGCACGGCTTAGCAGTTGGGCACGAAGGATTTCGCATCGCCGAGGGCCTGAATCATCCGCACAGCGAGGTGTTCGCCCTGCTCGGGATCGGGACGCTCCACCTCAAACGCGGTGATTTCGCGGAGGCGATCCAGACGCTCGAGCGCGGCAAGGCCATCTGCGAGACGGCCGACCTCCCGCCCGTGTTCCTGGAGGTGGCCCTGCCGCTCGGCTCCGCCTACGCGCAGTCTGGCCGGGCGAACGACGCGGTGGCGCTCCTCGAGGGAGCCGTTAGCCGGGCCATCGCGCTGAAATCCCGCCTCGGCTACTGGCTTCGCTCCGGGGGCATGGCGGAGGCCTACCTCGCCGCGGGTCGGGCCGAGGAGGCGCTTCCGTTGGCCGAGCTCTTCCTGGACATCACGGGCACGATGAATGCCCGGGGTCCGACGGCATGGGCCCGGCATCTCCTCGGCGCGGTTGCGGCCAACGTCGGTCCGCAGGTGTTCGACCGGTCGGAGCGCGAGTTGGGTGCCGCCCTCGCCGCGGCCGAGAGCCTGGGGATGCGTCCACTGGCCGCGCGCTGCCACCTCACCCTCGGCGACCTGTACTTGCGGATGGGCAGGCGCGAGGACGCGACCGTCCACTTCTCGGCCGCCGAGAAGATCTGCGAGGACGTGGACATGCCGTACTGGCTCAACCGGGCGAAGGCGCGTTGAAAGAGGGGGGTCTGGCGCCGACTGCTGACCCTTGACTATGCCCGGTTCTGGGGCCATGATCCCGCCCGGGGTTCGCCCTCATCTTGACCATGGCAACTCCGGCTGCTGCCGGAGCGCCGCAACTGATCACCCATTCGAGCGACGCGAACTCGGTTTCTGGAACGTTGATTCGTACGAGCCGGCAGTCAGAGTGATGCCAACCTGGAGGGCACACACATGGGCGCAATCGCTATCCAACCCATCTCGCAAAGCACGATCGGCGGCGGAGTGCAAAGGGTAACCGATGTCACGCTCCCTCCCGGCATTCAGCCGGTCGGCGATTACTGGCTCGGTGTGAAGATAAACAAGGCCAACGGGGGAATCGTCAAGCTCATGCTTGGTGCTACAAACATCCTCTCGCTCGGTCGAAACGCGGCAGTGGAACACGCCCTGAATCAGGCCTATCCCATTCCAGACCCTACACCCACGGCGGAGTGGTGGGGATTCGAGGTTCCAGCGAACCAGCTTCCACCGCTCTACCCCAAATTTCGCGTCGAGTTTTCACTCACGACAAAGCTGAGCCTCGCTCAGAATGTCCCCTGGAACATAGTCAAGAAGCCTAGCCTCGGAGGCGGCGGCTTCGGGAGCGGCGTGCCCGAGGCTCAGGGTGCCAGTCACATTGCGTGAGCGGGCGGCCGGAGGACCGGCCTCATCGGCGTGCAGCGCATCCTCGGCGGCGAGAAGCCGGCCACCATCCGCGTCGAGCGGCTCACGCGCCTCGAGCTGATGAACGACCATCGGGCCGCCGGTGCGCTCGGCCTCAATCTATCCGGCTCGCTGCTGGCAAGAGCCGACGCGGTGATCTGACAGGAGAGGCTCACGCGGTCTGCCGGGTTCGGGCTTGACAGTGCCGGCGGGCGGAGGGTAGAGTAGCGCAGTACCTTGATTCACTCCTTTAAGCGGACCCTGAGAGGCCCGCAAGGAGCGGCGATGAAGCACAGGGAGACTAGGCTATGCGGCCCCAAGCGTGCCTTGGGGCATTTTTTTTGCCCGGTGACTGCGCCCCTCACCCGACCCTCTCCCCAGTGGGGAGAGGGGGGAGGGCAGCCCTCCGCCCAAGAGGAACGGTTGGCGGCATGACCGAGCCCAAGCAGAAGGCGGAGGTGCTCGACCAGGCGGGGCTCGATCGCGCGCTGACCCGCATCGCGCACGAGATCGTCGAGCAGGCGGGCGGCGCCGACCTGGCGCTGGTCGGCATCAAGACGCGCGGCGAGACGCTGGCCGAGCGCATCGCCGAGAAGATCGCCGCCATCGAGGGCAAGCGCCCCGCGGTGGGCGCGCTCGACATCACGCTCTACCGGGACGACCTCGGGACTCGCGCGGGCCAGCCCGTCGTCCGCAGCACCGAGATCGCCTTCCCCCTCAAGGAGCTGACGGTCGTCCTGGTGGACGACGTCCTCTTCACGGGCCGGACGATCCGGGCCGCCATGGACGCCCTCATGGATCTCGGCCGCCCCCGCGTGATCCGCCTGGCCGTCCTGGTGGACCGGGGGCACCGCGAGCTGCCCATCCGCCCCGACTATGTCGGAAAGAACCTGCCCACGAGCCGCAGGGAAACCGTCGCCGTCATGCTCCACGAGCACGACGGCCAGGACCGCGTCGTCATCCAAGAGCCTCCGGAGGAGTAAATCATGCCCTGGACGCGGAAGGACCTCGTCAGCATGCAGGACATCGAGCCGGCCGAGATCACCGACATGCTCGACACGGCCGAGTCGATGAAGGAGATCGCGACCCGCGAGATCAAGAAGGTGCCCGCGCTGCGCGGCAAGACCGTCGTCAACCTCTTCTACGAGGCCTCGACGCGGACACGCACCTCCTTCGAGATCGCGGGCAAGTGGCTCTCGGCCGACGTCATCAACTTCTCGGCATCCGGCTCGAGCGCGGAGAAGGGCGAGAGCTTCCTCGACACGGCAAAGAACATCGAGGCCATGAGCCCGGACGTGGTGGTCGTGCGCCACAAGGCTTCGGGCGGCCCCGCGCTCCTCGCCAGGCACCTCAAGTGCTCGGTCGTCAACGCGGGCGACGGAGCCCACGAGCACCCGACGCAGGCGTTACTGGACCTCTTGACCATCCGCGAGCGCAAGGGCCACCTGGAGGGCCTCAACGTCACCATCGTGGGCGACATCACCCACAGCCGCGTGGCGCGCTCCAACATCCACGGCATGCGCAAGATGGGTATGACGGTGACGGTGGCGGGGCCGCCGACCCTGATCCCGCCCGCCTGCCAGGAGCTGGGCGTCAAGGTCAGCCACAGGCTGGAGGAGGCCATCGCGCACGCCGACGTCATCATGATGCTGCGGCTACAGCACGAGCGGATGACCGGCGGCTTCATTCCCTCGCTGCGCGAGTACTCGCGCGTGTGGGGCCTCGGCCTCGACCGGCTCCAGCACTGCCGGCCCGACGTCCTCATCATGCATCCCGGTCCGGTGAACCGCGGCGTCGAGATCTCGCCCGAGGTCGCTGACAGCCAGTACTCGGTCATCCTCGACCAGGTCACCAACGGCGTCGCGGTGCGCATGGCGGTCCTCTACCTGCTGGCGGGAGGGAAGGCCGCATGAGCCTCCTCATCAAGGGCGGCCGCGTCGTGGATCCCGCCAACGGCCTGGACGCCGTCTCCGACGTGCTCGTCGCCGACGGCAGCATCGCCAAGGTCGGCAAGGGGCTCAAGGCGCCGGAGGGCGCTCAGATCGTGGACGCCGCGGGCAAGATCGTCTGCCCGGGCCTGATCGACATCCACGTCCACTTCCGCGAGCCGGGCTACGAGTACAAGGAGACCATCGCGACCGGCACCCGCGCGGCTGCGGCGGGAGGCTTCACTGCCGTGGCGTGCATGGCGAACACGCTGCCCGTCAACGACAACCGCTCCGTCACCGACTACATCCTGGCCAAGGCGCGCGTCGAGGGCGTCGTGCGCGTGTACCCGATCGGCGCCGTCACGCGCGCTCTCGAGGGACAGGAGCTCGCCGAGATGGCCGAGCTGGCCGAGGCCGGCTGCGTCGCCTTCTCCGACGACGGCCGGTGCGTGATGAACGCTGAGATCTACCGCCGCGCGATGGAGTACGCGCTGCCCTTCGGCGTGCCCATCATCAGCCACGCCGAGGACGAGCACCTGGCGAGCAGTGGGACGATGCACGAGGGACTGGTCTCGACCGAGCTCGGGCTCCTCGGCCAGCCCTGGGCCGCCGAGGACGTCATGGTCGCCCGCGACATCCTGCTGGCCGAGCTGACGGGCGCCCACGTCCACATCGCCCACATCTCCACCGTCGGCGCCGTGCGGCTGGTCCGCGAGGGCAAGGCACGCGGCGTGCGAGTCACGGCCGAGGTGACGCCGCACCACCTGGTGCTGACCGACGACGCCGTGCGCGAGTACGACCCGAACACCAAGATGGCGCCGCCGCTCCGGAGCAAGCGCGACGTCGAGGCGGTGCTGGAAGGCCTCCTGGACGGCACCATCGACTGCATCGCGACGGACCATGCCCCGCACGAGCTCTCGGAGAAGGAGGGCGAGTTTTCGGAGTCCGCCAACGGCGTGGTCGGGCTCGAGACGGCGGTGCCCGTGCTGCTCGACCGGCTGGTGCGCGCCGGGCGCATGGACCTGCCGACGCTCGTCCAGCGGCTCTCGCCGGGGCCCGCGAGGCTGCTGAACCTGCCCGGCGGCAGCCTCGCCCAGGGCGCGCCCGCGGACATCACCGTGCTCGACCTCGAGCGCCCATGGACGGTCGACCCCGCCCGGTTCCGCTCGCGGGCGCGCAACACGCCCTTCGCCGGCTTCACGGGGACGGGCACGCCCGTCATGACCATCGTGGGCGGCAAGGTGGTGCCGGCATGACGGCGGCGATCCTCGCGCTGGCCGACGGGCGCGTCTTCAAGGGCCGGGCCTGCGGCGCCGCGGGCGAGGCCCACGGCGAGGTGGTCTTCAACACGTCCATGACGGGCTACCAGGAGATCATGACCGATCCGTCGTACCGCGGGCAGCTCGTCTGCATGACGTACCCGCTCATCGGCAACTACGGGATCAACCCGGAGGACGTCGAGTCGCGGCGGCCGTGGGTCAACGGCTTCATCGTCAAGGAAGCCTGCGGCTATCCCTCGAGCTGGCGGGGCCGGATCCCGATCGAGACCTACATGCGGGAGCACGGCATCGTCGGGATCCAGGGCATCGACACGCGCGCGCTCACGCGCCATCTGCGGGACCACGGCGCCCAGGAGGGCATCATCTCGACAGTCGAGAGCGACGCCGCGCGCGCCGTCGAGCGGGCGCGGGCCCTGCCCGGCCTCCTCGGCCGCGACCTCGTGAGCGAAGTGACGGTGGACACGCCTCACGGGTGGAGCGAGGGCGAGTGGGACCTCGCCAAGGGCTACACGCGCCCGCCGGCGGTGCGCTTCCGCGTCGTCGCGTTCGACTCGGGGATCAAGCGCAATATCCTGCGCGAGCTGTCCTCGCTCGGCTGCGCGGTCGAGGTCGTGCCCGCGAATACGCCGGCGGAGGCCGTCCTCGAGCGGAAACCGCACGGCGTCTTCCTCGCGAACGGCCCGGGCGACCCGGAGGCCGTGCCGTACCTGGTCGAATCGGTGCGCGGGCTCATCGGCAAGACGCCGATCTTCGGCATCTGCCTCGGCAACCAGATTCTCGGCCTCGCCTTCGGCGTACGGACCTTCAAGCTCAAGTTCGGCCACCACGGCGCCAATCACCCGGTGAAAGACCTCCTGACCGGACGCGTCGAGATCACCACGCAGAATCACGGCTTCGCCGTGGATCCGGCGTCGGTGGAGAAGGCCGGGCTCGTCGAGACCCACCAGAACCTCAACGACGGGACCTCCGAGGGCATGCGCCACCGCGAGCTGCCCGTCTTTTCCGTCCAATACCATCCCGAGGCCTCGCCGGGGCCCCACGACTCCCACTACCTGTTCAAGCGGTTCATCGAGTCGATGCAGAAGGGAGGAGGCTGAGCAGATGCCAAAATATCTCATCTCGTACCGCAGGACCGAGGAGACGGGCCAGAAGCCGGAGTGGGCCGCCTTCACCTGCGAGAACGAGCTCGCCATGGAGAGCCATGCCATCAAGGAGCGCGTCGTCAAGCGCATGAGCGTGCTCGGCGAGAAGCTCTGGGGCGACGGCGAGGCCGTCTGGATCGGCTCGGCGCGGCTCGACGACCTGCTCTACAAACGTGAGGAGGCCGCGCCCGAGACCTCCATCGTCTACGGGCAGGTCGAGGTTTAAGAGGACGCGGTGCCCAAGCGGACTGATATCCGGAAGGTCCTGCTGATCGGCTCCGGGCCCATCGTCATCGGCCAGGCCTGCGAGTTCGACTACTCGGGCACCCAGGCCTGCAAAGCGCTGCGGGAAGAAGGCTTCGAGGTCGTCCTGGTCAACTCCAACCCGGCGACCATCATGACCGACCCCGAGATGGCCGACCGCACCTACGTCGAGCCGCTGACCCCGGAGTTCGTCACCAAGATCATCGAGCGCGAACGGCCCCAGGCCATGCTGCCGACGGTCGGCGGCCAGACGGCGCTCAACCTCGCGGTGACGCTGGCGGAGGACGGCACGCTCGACCGCTTCGGCGTCGAGCTGATCGGCGCCAAGCTCGGCGCCATCAAGACGGCCGAGGACCGGAACCTCTTCGCGACAGCCATGGCGCGGATCGGCCTCGAGATGCCCAAGGGCTTCTTCGCGCGGAGCCACGAGGACGCGGTCGCCGGCCTTCGCGCCCACAAGATCGGCTTCCCTCTCATCATCCGCCCGTCTTTCACCCTCGGCGGGACGGGCGGGTCCATCGCGTACAACCCCGAGGAGCTCGACGCGGCCGTGAGGTGGGGGCTCATGCAGAGCCCGGCGGGCCAGATCCTCGTCGAGGAGTCGGTGATCGGCTGGAAGGAGTTCGAGCTCGAGGTCATGCGCGACCTCGCCGACAACGTCGTCATCATCTGCTCGATCGAGAACTTCGACCCGATGGGCGTCCACACGGGCGACTCGATCACCGTGGCGCCCGCCCAGACGCTGACCGACAAGGAGTACCAGCGGATGCGCGACGCCTCGCTCGCCATCATCCGCGAGATCGGCGTCGAGACGGGCGGCTCCAACATCCAGTTCGGCGTCAATCCGGCCGACGGGCGCATGGTCGTCATCGAGATGAACCCGCGTGTCTCGCGCTCCTCGGCGCTCGCCTCCAAGGCGACGGGCTTCCCCATCGCCAAGATCGCCGCGAAATTGGCCGTCGGGTTCACGCTCGACGAGCTGCGGAACGACATCACGCGCGAGACGCCCGCCTCTTTCGAGCCCGCCATCGACTACTGCGTGGTCAAGTTCCCGCTCTGGGCCTTCGAAAAGTTCCCCGAGGCGGACCAGACGCTGACGACGCAGATGAAGTCGGTGGGCGAAGCCATGGCGATCGGCCGGACCTTCAAGGAGGCGCTCCAGAAAGCCGTCCGCTCGCTCGAGCAGGACCGCTGGGGGCTCGTGATGGACAGGCCGCCCGCGGACGACGAGGACCTGCGCCAGAGGATCCGCGTGCCCAACGTCGAACGCTGCTTCGCCGTCGCGGAGGGCTACCGTCGCGGGATGTCCACCCGGGATCTGCACGCGCTGTCGTCCATCGATCCGTGGTTCCTGGAGAACATCCGCGAGATCGTGCTCTTCGAGCGCGAGATCGGCGCCGCGGGGCTCGCCGACGCCGACGTGCTGCGGCGGGCCAAGCAGATGGGCTTCGCGGACAGGCGGATCGCCGATCTCTGCGGAAAGACGGAGGCGGAGGTCCGGGCCGCGCGCCTGCAAACCGGCATTGTCGCGACCTTCAAGATGGTGGACACCTGCGCCGCCGAGTTCGTCGCGCACACGCCCTACCTCTACTCGACCTACGAGGAGGAGGACGAGGCGCCGCCCACTTTGCGGGAGAAGGTGGTCATCCTCGGCTCCGGGCCCAACCGCATCGGCCAGGGCATCGAGTTCGACTACGCGTGCGTGCACGCGGCGTTCGCGCTCAAGGAGGCGGGCGTCGAGGCGATCATGGTCAACTGCAACCCCGAGACGGTCTCGACCGACTACGACACCTCCGACCGCCTCTACTTCGAGCCGCTCACCTTCGAAGACGTGATGAACATCGTCGAGCGCGAGCGGCCGCGCGGCGTCATCGTCCAGTTCGGCGGCCAGACGCCGCTGAAGCTCACCATGCCGCTCGAGAAGGCCGGAGTGCCCATCCTCGGCACGCCGCCGGACGCCATCGACCGCGCCGAGGATCGCCAGCGCTTCTCCGCGCTGCTCGCCGACCTGCGGCTCCAGCAGGCCCCGGGCGAGACCGCGCGCTCGTACGATGGCGCCCTGGGTATCGCCGAGGGCATCGGATACCCGGTGCTGGTGCGCCCGTCCTATGTGCTGGGCGGGCGGGCCATGCAGATCATCTGGGACCGCGAGGATCTCCAGCGGTACATGTCCGAGGCCGTGCGGGTGAGCCCGGAGCACCCGGTCCTCGTGGACAAGTTCCTGGAAGATGCCCTCGAGGTGGACGTGGACGCGATCGCGGACGCCGAGCGCGTGGTGGTCGGCGGCGTCATGGAGCACATCGAGAAGGCCGGGATCCACTCGGGCGACTCGGCCTGCGCCCTGCCGCCCTACTCGCTCGGCGACGACCAGATCCAGTGCATCAAGACCCAGACCCGCGCGCTCGCCAAGGAGCTCGGCGTGATCGGGCTCCTCAACATCCAGTTCGCGATCAAGAACGAAACGGTCTACGTGCTCGAGGTCAACCCGCGTGCCTCGCGCACCGTGCCCTTCGTCTCCAAGGCTATCGGCGTGCCGCTGGCGAAGCTCGCGACCAAGGTGATGCTGGGCCAGCGCCTGCACGACCTGGGGTTCTCCGAGGAGCGCGAGGTCGGCCACATCGCGGTCAAGGAGGCGGTCTTCCCCTTCGTGAAATTCCCCGGCGTGGACGTGGTCTTAGGACCCGAGATGAAGTCGACCGGCGAGGTCATGGGCATCGACCGCGACTTCCGCAAAGCCTACATCAAGTCGCAGATCGCGGCCGGCTCGCCGCTGCCCACATCGGGCAAGGTGTTTCTCTCGGTCAAGAACCGCGACAAGCGCGCCGTGCTCCAGGGCGCCAAGCGGCTGGCCGAGATGGGCTTCTCGCTCGTGGCCACCGTCGGCACCGCCAAGCTCCTCAGGCGCCAGGGCATGACGGTCGAGCTCGTGCACAAGGTCCAGGAGAGCCTGCGCCCCAACATCGTGGACCTCATGAAGCGCGGCGAGGTCGCCCTCGTCTTCAGCACCCCGGAGGACGGCCGGGCCCGAAAGGACTCCTACCTCATCCGCAGGACGGCGGTGACGCAGAACATCCCCTACTACACGACGGTGGATGGCGCGGAGGCGGCTGTCGGCGGCATCGAGGCGCTGCTCAAAGGAGAGATGACCGTGCAGCCGCTCCAGGACTACCATGCCCCCCGATCCTAAGGACCGGCTGCCCGCGGATCGGCTCCCCGCCGATCGGCTGATAGTCGCGCTCGACGTCGACTCGCTCGACCGAGCCACCGGCCTCGTGGACGCGCTTGCCGGACAGGTGACGCGCTTCAAGATCGGCTCTCAACTCTTCACGGCCGAGGGCCCCAGAACGGTCGAGGCGGTCCGGAAGCGCGGCGGCGAAGTTTTTCTCGACCTCAAGTTCCACGACATCCCGAACACCGTGGAAGGAGCGGCGCGGGAGGCCGTCAGGCTGGGCGTCTTTATGTTCAACGTCCACGCCTCGGGCGGCCGCGCCATGATGCGCGCCGCCTGCCACGGCGCCGCCGACGCCGCCCACACTCTCGGCCTGCGGCGCCCGCTCGTCATCGCCGTCACCGTGCTGACGAGCCTCGACCGCGCAGCGCTGGGGAGCGAGCTCCACGTCGCCTCTTCCGTGGAGGGGCACGTGCTCCACCTCTGCACGCTCGCGCGCGAGGCCGGGCTCGACGGCAACGTCGCCTCCCCGAACGAGATCCGCGCCATCCGGAACGCCATGGGACCGCGCTGGGCCATCGTCACCCCGGGAGTCCGCCCGGCGGGCAGCGAGCAGCACGACCAGTCGCGCGTGGCCACGCCGCGGGCCGCCGTCGAGACGGGCGCCGACTACCTGGTGGTGGGGCGCCCGATCACGGGCGCGCCCAACCCCGCCCTGGCGGCCGCGGCCGTCCTGGCCGAGATGCGCGCATGACCCCGAACACCGAGCACGCGGTGCTGATTCACCGCCTCTTCGAGATCGGGACCATCCGCTTCGGTGAGTTCACCCTCAAGTCCGGGATCACGTCGCCCTTTTACATCGATCTCCGCGTGGTGATCTGTTACCCCGACGTGCTCCGGCGGATCGGCGTGCTCATGGCCGCCGAGGTGAGCCGCTGCGCGGGCGACCGCATCGCCGGCATCCCCTATGCGGGCCTGCCGCTCGCGGTCTCGGCGTCCCTGGCCGGCAATCTGCCTCTCATTTACCCCCGTAAAGAAGAGAAGAGCTACGGCACCAAGCGCCGCATCGAAGGCGTCTTCGCGCCCGGCGACCGCGTGGTCCTGATCGACGACATCATCACGGACGGCGGCAGCAAGTTCGAGGCGATCGAGGTGCTCGAGGAGGCGGGACTCGTCGTCAAGGACCTCGTCATCCTGATCGACCGCGAGCAGGGCGGGCGCGAGCTCCTCGCCTCCAAGGGGTACGCGCTCCATACGATCTTGACCATCTCGCAGTGCTTCGACGAGTGGGAGCGCACGGGAGCGGTGGTCGCGGACTCGATCGCGCAATCCCGCGAGTTCATCAAGGCCAGACGGTTCGCCTGATGGCCGCCGTCGGCGACGGCGTCGGCGAGGTGCTGCTGGAAGAGGCGGTCATCCGCGCCGAGGTGGCGCGGCTGGGTGCCGAGATCTCGACCGACTACGCGGGCAAATCTCTCCACCTGGTCGCCGTGCTCAAAGGCTCCGCCGTCTTCTTGGCAGACCTGCTGCGAGCGCTCACGGTCCCGGCGACGGTCGACTTCATCTCCATCGTCCCGTACGGCCACGTGACGGCCTCCGGAGTCGTCCGCATCAGGAAGGACCTCGACGAGCCGCTCGAGGGCAAGGACGTCCTCGTGATCGAGGGCATCTGCGCCAGCGGCCTCAGCCTCTCATATCTCCTGCGCAACTTCCAGACGCGCCGGCCGGCCTCGCTGAAGACCTGCGCGTTCGTCGCGAAGCGTCGCGAGCGGCCCGCAGACGTCACCCTGCACTACCTCGGGCGCGAGATCCCGGACGTCTTCGTCGTTGGCTACGGCCTCGACGCGCAGGAGCAGTATCGCAACTTGCCGTACATCGCCCGCCTCGCCTAGTGCCGGGCCAACTGAGGAGAGTGACGATGGCCCTGAAAGAGTATCGCGCCAAGCGGCGATTCGAAGTGACGGCCGAGCCCGCAGGCAAGAAGAAGCCGCCCGCGAAACGCCGCAAGGCCTTGAGCTTCGTCGTGCAGAAGCACCGCGCGACGGCACTCCATTACGACTTCCGCCTGGAGTGGCAGGGCGTGCTGCTGTCGTGGGCCGTGCCCAAAGGGCCGTCGCTCGATCCATCGGTCAAGCGGCTCGCGATGGCGGTCGAGGACCACCCGATCGAGTACGCGAAGTTCGAAGGCATCATCCCGGAGGGGGAGTACGGCGGCGGCACCGTCATGGTCTGGGACAACGGGACGTGGACGCCGGAGTCGCCCGACGTGGACGCGGCGTTGAAGAAGGGAGAACTGAAGTTCACGCTGGACGGGAAGAAGCTCGAAGGGTCCTGGGTGCTCGTGCGTACCCGGGGCCGCTACCAGGGAGGGAGGAGCACCTGGCTCCTGATCAAGCATCGCGACCCGCACGCGAGCACCAAGGACATCGCGGAGACCCGGCCGCGTTCCGTCGTCTCCGAGCGCCTTCTGATCGAAATCGCGCGGGACGAGGGGGGCAACATGGAAAAGGCCGCGACCGGCGATCCGCCGGCGCTCTTGAAGAAGCTGCTCCAGAACCCGAAGCTGATCGCGCCGCCGAAGAAGAAGGCGGCGAAGAAATCCGTGTGGCATTCGCACAAAGCGATCGGGACAGTATTCACTCGAAGATATCCCGGAGAGCCGGTTCCAGATCCGGGAACTGAAACTCGAAGCCCGCTTTTCGGAGGCGGCGAGGAACCATCCTCTGGCTGAAGAGCACCCCATCGGCGAACTCCCCCAGTACTAACCGGAGGGCAACGGCCGGGATAGGCAGCAAGGTAGGGCGGTGAAGTACCTTGCCGAGGGTCCGGATCAATTCGACCTGACGCCTGGGGTTGGGCGAGCTCAAGTTGAACGTCCCCCGGAGCTCCCGGTGTTGGAGCAGGAAGAGGACGGCAGCCATCAGATCTTCTCGGTGGATCCACGAAAGCCACTGCCGGCCGGATCCAAGGGGGCCCGCCACGCACCACCGGGTCGCCCGAGCGAGCTGCTCCAAGGCACCTCCCCCCTCGCCGAGCACGATGGCAAAGCGGGTCATGACAACCCGCGCACCCTTTTCTCTGGCCCGCTCGGCTTCGGCCTCCCAATCCCGGGCCATACGGGCCAGAAAGTCGTTGCCCACCGGGGCGGATTCGTCGAGCTCGCGCTCGCCCGCGTCGCCGTAGATCCCCACCGCCGACGTGCTGCTCAGCGTGAAAGGCTTGCCCTTGGGGATGGCCTCGACCAGGTTTCGGGTGGTGGTCAGCCGGCTCTCCCGGATGAGAGCTTTTCGCTCCTCCGTCCACCGGCCAAAGATGCTTGCGCCGGCCATGTTCACCGCCGCGTCGCAGTCCGCCACCCGGCCCCACCACGGGCCGGATTCCATGGAATTGCCCTTGACCACCTCGACCCCCGGCGGAATCGGGCTCTCCCGCTCCTTTGGGCGGATCAGGAGCATCACCTGGTGGCCCTTGTGCATCAGAAACGGAACGAGCCGGGACCCGACAAAGCCGGTACCCCCCGTGACGAAGATCTTCAAGGAGAGCTCCTTCTTCCTGCGGACGACAGACCATCGCGGGCCGATCCCGGTCTTGGCACAGACAAAGCGCAAATGGACGAGACAGGTGTGAGCGGCTGTGCCTCCCTCTACGTATTGGGGGGCGCGGCGCTGACATCGGCCAGGGCCGATTTGCGGTCGCGCGCGACGGCAATATCGCCCATCGAGACGATGCCCACGACGTCGCCGCCTTCTTCCACGACAGGCAGGCGGCGGATGGCTTTCTCCCGAATGAGACGCACGGCCTCTCTCACGCTCGCGGTGGGCGGAATGGTCGTGAGCTCGCGGCTGCAGACCTGGCCGACTGTCACCGTGGCGGGGTCGCTTCCCTCCGCCAGAACACGCACCACGATGTCACGGTCGGTCAAGATGCCATACAGCCGCTGATCCTCGAGCACCACCACGTCGCCAATATCGCTGTCCCGCATGATCTCGGCTGCATCCATCACCGAGGCCGACACGTCCAGAGCTCTCGGCAGCGGTGTCATGACATCTCGCACGCTTTCCTCCTGCGGAATGCGTCCCGGTCGATCGATTCTCAGATCCTCGTTCATGGCTTTGGCTCCCCTGTCGAGGCCGATGACATGATCTCGACCACCTTGAGTGACTCGCCTTAGCTACTCGTCCTCCTCCTTGGCTCGCCGCTCGCGGCGCCAGTAGTCCCGATCCCTGGCGCTCAAGATCTCCACGGAGGTCCTGACGGGAGCGTCTGACGGCTGCTCCACGCCGAGCGCGCGGCCGATCTCGTCCACCACGTCCTGATCCGGGGTAGCCACACTGCCGCCCACCGCTTCCTCTCCCGAGCTCTGGCCGCGCTGCCAGTCCGCGTCGATATCCCCGCCGCTGACGGCCGGCCCCGTCTCGTGGCGTTCTTCGACCAGGCGCAGCAGCTCCCCCGCCGCTCCGCGATTCTCGGCCTCGGCGGTGAGCTGCCGAAGCCGCGCGGGCCGCCCCTTCGTCCGGCCACCTCGGGTCATCCCGGCACCACGCTTCTTCGTCACCGAGCTCCTCGCCGTACGTGCCTTCGTCGGCTTCGGCTTGTTACGGCTCATATCGCCACCTCGTCGTACCCCATCGGCCGGTCAAGACCCGAGCGCCCGTTCCCACCGAGCGGTAAGAAACAACTCGGTAAGAGTTGCCGTGTCAGAAACCTTTCGGCTGGCGATACCCGCCAGTCCTAGGTTTCTGACGGCAACTCTCACCAGTCTCTTGGAACCCGCAAGGTCTGTGCCAGAGGACGGCATGCGGGTTGCTTCGACGTAGATGTCCGGGTTGCGGCACAGACGACTCCTGGGAGGCAGCCATGAACATCCGCGTCGAGCGAAAAGATGGAGCGGTCATCACGATCGATGTGACCGGCGAATCGCGGGTCGACCCCGTCGAGCTTCACTACCTCGTTGGCCAGGACATGCAGCACGTTTTTACGCCGGAAGGATACTACGATCACTCCGAGCCGATACCCGTCGCTCAACCTTCAACCGAGGCGCACCACCTCGATGTAGGTCCCTCCGAAGGGGCAGCCTGCGTTCCCTAAGCCTCGAGCGTGGCGGACTTGCGGCGGCCCCTGCGTTCGCCCATGCGAAGCTCATCGGCTACCGACACCTGCGGCCAGAGCGCTGCTCGCGCCATTCGCGAGAGGCCGCCGGCAGCGGATTCTAGCTGGGCCGGCAAAGCCCACAGCGCCCTGCTCTCAGGCTCTTCAGGCGGAGCGCATTCGCGAACCGGCGCCGGTTTTCTTCGCGTGCTTGAAGAACTCGATCTGGCGCAGTCGCTTCTGGGCCTCGGCCTTCGTGTCGTAGGTGCCCATGCGCCGACCGCTCTCGGCGAGCACCACGTACTTGTTGCCAGCTTTCTTGATCATATCGGCCTCCTTCCGCGTGCGCCCGTCCAGCTCTACCGGCTCCTTCTTTTCGAGCTCCGCTTGCCGGCTCTCTTGGGAGCGGCCGGGGCGCGTCTTGTCCCGCCTTTTCTCACATCGAGCACCACGTCGTGCCACCAATGCTCTTCGGGACCGGTAACCAGCCCATCGAGCTGGCGGCGCGTCTCGGCGAACCGGGGGTCTTTATGCCATAGCTCCCAGTCAGCGCGAGTCTTCCAAGTCCCGATGATCACTCGCCTCCTCGGTCTTTCCTCCGAACGGAGAAGCTGTCCTCCCACCCATCCCTGTCGCTTCTTCGCTCCTGTCATGCGCGACCCCATGACGGCATCCCATTTCCGATCGACACCCTCCTTCAGCTCAACGTTCGTGACGATCGTGACCATGAGCCGCTCCTGTCTGATCTGTGAGTCGCCCCTGAACCCGCGCTACAAGTCGACCACACACCACACACTCCATCCGAGCATTCCGCGTGCCAAGCGGCAAACTCTGATAACCCAACTCCGGCGGCTAGCCGCCGCCTGCTAGTGCTTCTGGTACTCCGGGCGCCAGCGCAGGAGTCTGGTCTCGATCTGGCGGATGCCGAGGGCCATCACGATGCCGATCGCGCCCAGGACGACGAGCGCCACCATCATGTCGGCGGCATTGAGCGTGCCGAGCGACTGGATGATGAGGTAGCCAAGCCCCCCACCCGACTCGCCGCCGATGAACTCGCCCACCACGACGCCGATCAGCGCGAAGGAGATGGACGGCGTCAGCGACGCGAAGGTCCAGGCGAGCGTCGAGGGCACGATGACGGTGCGCATGACCTGCCCGTCGCCGGCACCGAGGAAGCGGGCGCTGTGGATGAGGTCGGCGTCCACGCTGCGCGCGCCCTGGAAGGTGTTGAAGAACACGATGAAGAAGACGATGCTCCAGGCGAGCACGACCTTGGCGAGCAGGCCAAAGCCGAAGATCATGGTGATGAGCGGGACCAGCGCGATGCGCGGCAGCGAATTGAAGGCGACGATGAACGGGTCGAGGATCCTCGCCGGCCGCTCGTAGCGCCCCAGCACGAGGCCGACCAGGAAACCCGTGGTGACGCCGACGACGAAGCCCCAGAGCGTGGACTGGATGGTCGAGAGCGCCATCTGCCAGATGGTCAGGCGAACCTTGTCGGAGGTCAGGTAGACGAAGCGCTGCGCGATCACGGACGGCCGGCTGATGAAGAAGGGGTCGATCCAGTAGAGCCCCGGCGTCTTCGAGATCGCCTTGATGCCCGTCAGGTACTCCCAGGCCCCGAGGACCGCCACGAGGATGCCGATCCGCCACGCCCAGACGCTCCGACGCCCGCCGTTCACGAGGCGCGCTCCTGGAATTCCTCGCCGAGCGCGTGCCAGATCTCGCCGTACTCGCGCAGGTACTCCGCGCTCTCGCGCAGGCGGATGACGTCGCGCGGGCGCGGCAGCTCGACCTCGTAGACCAGCTTGACCCGCCCCGGCCGCCGCGTCATGACGACGATGCGGTCGGCGAGCGTGATGGCCTCGGAGAGGTCGTGAGTGACGAAGACGACCGTCTGCTGCCGCGCGCCCCAGATCCCAAGCAGCTCAGCGTGGAGGTTCAGCTTGGTGTGGGTGTCGAGAGCGCCGAAGGGCTCGTCCATCAGCAGGATCTCGGGATTGACGACGAGCGAGCGCATGAGGGCCACGCGCTGGCGCATCCCGCCCGAGAGCGTCGCGGGGAAGGCCTCCTCGAAACCCTGGAGCCCGGCGAGCGCGACCGCCTCCCCGACCCGCGAGCGGATCTCCGCGGGCGCCACGCCGCGGTACTGCAGGCCGAGGGCGATGTTCTGCTCGACGGTGCGCCACGGGAACACCGTGTCCTTCTGGAAGACGTAGCCCACCTGGCGGCCGGCGCGCGGACCGACGCGCTCGCCGTCGACCAGGATCTCGCCGCCGGACGGCGCCAGGAGCGCGCCGATCATGTTGAGGATGGTGGACTTGCCGCAGCCGGAGGGGCCCACGATGGCCACGAACTCCTTGTCGTGGACGTCGAAGGACACGCGGGACACGGCCGCGACCTCCCGGGGGCGCGCGCCGAAGGTCTTCGAGAGGTCCCGAATGGCGATGCGGACGCGCGCCACTATTTGTACTTGGCCTGCGCTTTCTTGACGAACGACATATCCACCACCTGCCTGAAGGGGATGGGCTTTTCGACGGCGAGCGGCACCCACACCTTCATGCCGCGATCGTAGTCCTTCTCCTCGATGATGAAGTCCCAGTCGAAGATGGTCCGGTAGTAGCGCGCTGACTCGAGAATCTCTTCACGGTTGTACGTGGACATGTAGGGCTTCTGGAGCATCTCCACGACCTCCTCGTCCTTCGCCTTCTTAAGCCACTGCTGCGCCCGGTAGCAGGCGTTGACGTAGCCCTGTACGAGGTCGGGCGACTTCTCGATCGTCTCCTTGAGCGCGTAGCCCACCGTCACCGGGATCGGCCCGCCGAAGACGCGGTTCCACGCCTTCTCGTCCTGCACGTCGTAGATGGGATGGCCGAAGCCCTGGCCGACGGCCTTGGACTGCCACTCGGGCACGGCCATGATGGCGTCGAACTTGCCGGCCTTGAGCCCGCCGAGCATCGTCAGGTCCCCGCCGCCCCCGACCCACTCGACGGAGTCATTGACAGGCTTGCCGTCGGCGGCCTTCGTGTTCTTCAGCACGTAGACGCCGTAGACGTAGGTGCCCGAGCCGATGGCCGTCGCCGCGATGACCGCCTTGCGGCCCACGAGCTTGCCGTCGGCGAGCGCCTCGACGCTCTTGACGCCCTTGTCGAAGAGCTCCTTGCGGACGACGATGTTGGCGTAGGAGCAGCGCGTATCGGTGGCGAAAATCATGAGGGCGTCCTTGCCCTTCTCCGTGATCTTGAGCGGGTGGTTCGAGTCACCGAGGGCGAACTGGACCTGCCCCGCCGCGAGCGCCTGGACGACTTTGGCGCCGCCGCCGGGGACGATGAAGTCGGGAGTCTTGAGCCCCTCCTCCTCAAAAAACTTCTTCTGCGCGGCGACCAGGTGCTGGCCGTAGACGACGGTCGAGACGCTGTGGGAGGCCGTGATCGTCCTGAGCCCCTGTGCGTGCCCCGGCGCGGGCCAGCCGGCCGCGGCCATGCCGCCCAACAGGCCGGCCGTCTTGAGGAAATCGCGGCGCGACGGGGAAGCAGCCACGAGCTTACGTGCCATGAGGAAGTCCTCCGTGGTATCGGTGGGGAAACTGGCGGGCACTGTACACCTGGCCGCGCCGCCGTGTCAAACGCTCATTGGCCCAAACGCATTGACACCAAAGGTTTTTTGGGCTATTCTCCGTTGGTGGAATTGGTGATTCCCTCCCCCTCCACTCATTGGTCGAGGCCCCTATGATCCGCAGCATGACCGGGTATGGCCGCGCCGAAGTGGCCGGGGTCCGCCTGGGCCTGTCTGTGGAGTGCAAGTCCCTCAACCACCGCCACCTCGACATCGCGCTCCGGATGCCGCGCGCGCTCTCGGCGTTTGAGCTCGATGCGCGGCGCCTGATCCAGGGTGCAATCGAGCGCGGCAGGGTCGAGGTCAGCGTGAGCGTGGCGCCGATCGAAGGCGCGCCGGCAGCCGACCTCACGATCAACATGGCCCAGGCCCGCGCGTACACCGCGCTGGCCCGTCGGGCCGGCGACGAACTCAAGCTGGGCGGCGTCCCGACGCTCCAGTGGCTGCTCGAGCAGCCGGGCGTCATCACGCGCGAGGAGCAGACGCCGCTGTCGCCAGAAGAGGGGTGGCCGCTGCTCCACGACGCGCTCGAGAAGGCGCTCGGAGAGCTCCGCGGGCGCCGCGACGCCGAGGGCACCGCGCTCGACAAGGATCTCCGCGCGCTCCTGGCCGCCATGGGGGAGCACGTGGGCGTGATGGCGGCGCGCGGGCCGGCGGCGACCGAACGCAAGCAGCAGCGGCTCCGCGAGCGTGTCCAGGCGCTGATCGGTGGGACGCCGCTCGACGAGGCGCGCCTCGCCACCGAGGTCGCGATGTGGGCCGAGAAGAGCGACATCACCGAGGAGCTCGCGCGGCTCCGGGCGCACATGGGCGAGCTCGCGCGGCTGCTCGACGAGGGCGGCGCCGTGGGGCGCACGCTCGACTTCCTGATCCAGGAGATGAACCGCGAGGTGAACACGGTCGGCTCGAAGGCAGACGACCTCGAGCTCTCGCAGGCCGCCATCGCCGCCAAGTCCACCCTCGAGAAGCTGCGCGAGCAGGCCCAGAACATCGAATGATGGCCTTTCGAGCTGAAACGCTGCCCGAAGTTCGAGCCGACGGACGGCCGAGGGCCGAAGGCCCCGGCGTCATGAGGCGAGGGCTGAGAGGATCCCGCAGGAGAGGAGAGCGGTGAGGCGAGTGCTGAGCTAGATGGAGCTCATCAAGAGGCGCGGCGCCCTGATCGTGGTTTCGGCCCCCTCGGGGGCGGGCAAGACCACGCTCTGTCACGAGGTGCGCCGGCTCGTGCCGGATCTCTTCTACTCGGTTTCGCACACGACGCGGCTGCCCCGCGCGGGCGAGGTCAACGGCACCGATTTCCACTTCGTGAGCGAGGCTGAATTCCTCGACATGCGCGACAAGGACGGGTTCGCGGAGTGGGCCGCTGTCCACGGCAATTACTACGGCACGCCGGTGAAGGTGCTCGAGGGAGCGCTCGGCCGCGGGCTCGACGTGCTGCTCGATATCGACACGCACGGCGCCCGGCAGTTGCGCCAGCGGTACCCGGAGGCCGTGTCGGTGTTCGTCATGGCGCCGTCCATGAAGGAGCTCGAGGCGCGGTTGAGAGAGCGCAACAGCGACGCGCCCGTCGAGATCGCCCGCCGGCTCACCCGGGCGCGCGAAGAGATCTCGGCCTGGCGGCAGTACGACTATCTCATCATCAACCGCGACGTGAAGGAGGCCGTGGACCAGCTTGCCACCGTCATCCAGGCGGAGCGCTGGCGCACGAGCCGGTTGACTCTCAAATTTCCCGACGTGGAGGTTCCACAGTGATGGCATTCCCCTCGCTCGAGCAGTCCCTGGACAAGGTATCCAATCGCTACCTGCTGGTGGTCCTGGCGGCCAAGCGCGCGCGCCAGCTCAATCGCGGCGCGGCGGCGCAGGTCGAGACCAAGCACAAGAAGCCGACCAGCACGGCCCTCGAGGAGATCGCCGAGGCCAAGGTCGGTTACCGTGTCCGCGAAGAGGACGCAGCGAAGCAGTAGGCGGCCATGAGCCTCGCGGGCAGGGAGATCATCCTGGGCATCACCGGCAGCATCGCCGCCTACAAGGCGGTGCTGCTGCTGCGTGAGCTGACCGCTCGCGGAGCCGAAGTGGCCGTGGTCATGACGGCCGGCGCGGAGCACTTCGTCGGCCCGCTCACCTTCCGGACGCTGTCGGGCCGGCCGGTGATGTCGAACCTCTTCGATCCGCAAAGCAACGACGCCGTCGAGCACGTGGCGCTGGCCGAGCGGGCGCATGCCTTCGTGGTGGCGCCGGCCACGGCCAATCTGCTGGCCAAGGCCGCCCACGGCATCGCCGACGACTTCCTCACCACCCTCCTGCTGGCGGCCCGGTGCCCCGTCCTCATGGCCCCCGCCATGGATGGCGGCATGTGGGAGCACGCCGCCGTGCAGGCCAATGTCGCCACGCTGCGCGAGCGGGGCGTGACGGTCCTCGAGCCCGAGGCCGGCGCGCTCGCCTCGGGGCAGAGCGGCAGAGGCCGGCTGCCCGAGATCGAGTCGATGGTCGAAGAGGTCGAGCGCCTGCTCACGCCAGGCCGCGACCTGGCCGGCGAGCGATTCCTCGTCACCTCGGGGCCGACCCGCGAGCCCATCGATCCGGTGCGCTACCTCTCGAATCGCTCCTCGGGCAAGATGGGCCACGCCGTGGCGACCGCTGCGCTCCGGCGCGGCGCGGAGGTCGTGCTGATCTCGGGGCCGACCCCTCTCAAGCCTCCCGTGGGCGCCGTCTATGTTCCCGTCCAGACAGCCGAGGAGATGCGCGAGGCGGCGCTCCAGCACCTGGGCGCCGCGAGCGTCGTGATCAAGGCCGCCGCCGTGGCGGACTACCGAGTGGAGCGGCCGAGTCCGACCAAGATCAAGTCCGGTGGCAAGCGCGAGGGCTTGAGCCTGGATCTCGTGCCGAACCCCGACATACTGAAAGAGCTGGCCCAGAAAAAAGGCGGCGCCTTCCTCGTGGGCTTCGCAGCCGAGACCAATGACGTGCGGGCTCACGCCACCGACAAGCTCCGAGCCAAGGGCGTCGATCTCCTCGTCGTCAACGACGTCAGCCAGCAGGGCATCGGCTTCGAGGCCGACGACAACCAGGTCGTCCTGCTGGACCGCTGGGGCGGGGCGCTCGAGCTGCCGCGCATGACCAAAATCCAGGTGGCGCACGCCATCCTGGACCGCGTCCTCGCTTTGCGCGCGGCCCCGAAGTCCCGCCGCGCACCCTCTCGCTGACCACGATGCAGGACCACCGGGAGGCCCTCGGCGAGGCGCTCGCCGCCGTCGCCGACACCCTCCGCCACCATCGCGATCTGGGCCTCAAGGAAATCACGCTCAGCCGGCCCGAACGTCCGGACCCCGCGCAGGGGCTGGCCGCGCAGGAGCGGGCGCTCCAGGGCTGCACGCGCTGCAAGCTCTCACGGAGCCGCTCCACCATCGTCTTCGGCTCGGGCAACCCGGCGGCACGGCTGGTGGTGATCGGCGAAGGGCCCGGAGAGGAGGAGGACAAGCAGGCAAAGCCCTTCGTGGGGCGCGCGGGCCAGCTCCTGACCAAGATGCTCTCCGCGGTCCACTTCGACCGGGAGCGCGACTGCTACATCTGCAACGTCGTCAAGTGCCGCCCCGAGAAGAACCGCAACCCCGAGCCCGACGAGGTCGCGGCGTGCAACCCGTTCCTGCTGGCGCAGCTCGACACGATCCAGCCGGTCGTGATCCTGGCCCTCGGCAATTTCGCCGCGCAAACGCTCCTCGGCACCAAGGAAGGCATCACCAAGCTCCGCGGCCGCGCCTATTTCTATCGGGACACCGTGCTCGTGCCGACCTTCCACCCGGCCTTCCTGCTGCGCAACCCGGGAGACCAGTACAAGCGCATGGCCTGGGACGACCTCAAGCTCGCCCGCCGCGAATGGGAACGCCTGACCACCCCTCACCCCAGCCCTCTCCCCTGAGGGGAGAGGGAGGCATACTGAAATGATCTGCTCCGCCCACCGACAGGGATGGCGCGCCCGCCAAGGGCGCGCAGGCGCAAGAAGGGGGGAGTGCGGGGGCCATGTCGAGGCCCCCGCAGCTAAATGATCGCTGACGTAGTCTTCGATCTGCCGCTCGACCACCCCTTTTCCTATCTCGTCCCTGAGAACCTGCACCTGAGGCCCGGTCAGCGAGTGCGCGCGCCGCTCGGCGGCGGCCGCACGCGCGTGGGTCTGGTGGTCGCGCTCCGTGATGGTGACACGACCGGCTTGCGTCCGATCCAGTCCGCCGTCGAGCCCGCGCCCATCCTCTCGGCGGGCGGCCTGAGACTCGGCCGCTGGATCGCCGACGAGAGCCTGTCCTCGTGGGGCTCGACGCTCCTGGCGCTCCTGCCGCCGCCGCCCCGCTCGAGGCGCGCGGAGGTTCTCGCCCCGCCTCCCGAAGCGGTGTTGGGGGAAGGCGTGGCGCCGGCGCCCGAGATCTGGATGGACGCCGCGCGGGAGGAGCGCCTGGCCGCCGCTGTGGGCGATGCGCCAGGCGGCGTCCTCGTCATCGCGCCTGACACCGACGGCGCGGGGCGGTGGGCGCGGCGCCTCGACGCGGCCCGGCTCGACAGCGGCGCGGGCCCCGCCGAGCGGCGCGCGGCGTGGTTCGCCGCGGCCCGGGGACGCGCCCGCGTCGTGGTCGGCACCCGCGGGGCCCTCCTCGTGCCGCTCCCCCCGCCGGCTACCCTCGTGCTGCTCGACGAGCACGATCCCGCCCACAAGCCGCCAGGGCCGCCGCGGCTTCACTCGCGCGACATCCTGCTCCGTCGCGCGGCGCTGGACGGCAGCCGCCTCGTCATGCTCGCGGGCGCCCCTTCGGCCGAGATCTGGCGAAGGGCCGAAGCGGGCACCGTCACGCGCGTGGCGACAGGCCCGGCGCACTGGCCCGAGGTGATCTCCGCCGACACCCGCGGCATCCTCCGCAATCACCCGCTGACGCTGCCGCTGACGCGAGCCATCGAGACCATGTCCCGGGCCGGCCGCGGCGTGGCGCTGATCGTGAGCCGGTTCGCGGGAGCACTCGGCTGCAACGACTGTGGCACCGTCCTCCGCTGTCCCGAGTGCGGCGTGGCCCTTCAGCTCCGGCGCGACCGCCGCGCGATGGTCTGCCGGCTGTGCGCGAGGAGCGATGCTCTGCCCGAGCGCTGCCCCGACTGCGGCGGCCACCGGCTCCAGCCCTTCGGCTGGGATGCGGAGCGCGTGGAAGCCTCGGTGCGCCGACGCTTCCCTCGCCTGACGGTGTCGCGCACCGACCCCGGCGCCCACGTCCTCATCGCCACGCCGGCGCTCCTGCGCTCGGCGCGGGCGCGCCCGTGGGGAGCGATCGGGTTCGTCTGGTTCGACGGCTTCCTGCGGGTGCCCGATTTCCGCGCGGGTGAGCGCGCCTTCCAACTGCTCTGGGCCGCGGCCGAGGCAGTCGGCGCGGGGGGGCGGCTCATCGTGCAGACGCTCCATCCAGACCACTACGCGGTCGCGGCAGTGCGCGGCCAGGACCGCGAGGCCTTTTACCGCCAGGAGCTCCCGTTCCGCTCCGAGCTCGGCTACCCACCCTTCCGGCGCCTCTGCCGGATCGAAGCGCGCGGCAAGACGGCCGCCGGCGCCAAGTCGTTGGTCGAGGAGGCCGCGGGCGCCCTTGCCGGCATCGAGGCGCTGACCGTCTATCCCGCCGTGGCGCTCGGCGCCCCCGGGGCCGCCGCGGCAGCGCGCATGCGCTGCGTGCTCAAGGGTCCGGAGGACCTGCCGCGGCTCATCGGCCCGGCACTGCGCCCGTTTCTCGAGCGCCGACGGCGCTCGCGCGGTGTGGTAGAAATAGAGATGGACCCGATCACCAGTTAGGAGACCCAGCTCAAGGTGGCACTGCTCGAAGTCAGGCTCTACGGCGACCCGATGCTCCGGCGCAAGGCCGCGCACGTGCGCGAGGTCACGCCCGAGGTCCGCCGGGTGATCGGCGACATGGTCGAGACCATGTACAACCATGCCGGCATCGGCCTGGCGGCGCCGCAGGTGGGCATTGCCTATCGCCTCCTGGTCATGGACGACGGCAAGGGCGGCGCCCGCGCGCTGATCAATCCGATCATCACGAGCCGAAGCGGCTCCGTCGTCGACGAGGAAGGCTGCCTCTCGCTTCCCGGCATCTTCGCCGACGTCGAGCGCAGCAAGTCTGTCACCGTCCAGGCGACCGACGAGGACGGCCAGCCCTTCGACCTCGAGGCCACGGGCATGCAGGCGCGCGTCATCCAGCACGAGATGGACCATCTGGACGGCGTGCTCTTCATCGACCTCCTCTCGCCCGTCGCGCGCGACCGCATCAAGACGAGGATCCAGAAGCACGGCTTCCCCAAGGAGAGGCGCTCTCGAGCCTTCGCTCTCTAACTTGAGGGTGCTGTTCTACGGGACGCCCGAGTTCGCGCTGTCGACGCTCGAGGCCCTCATCGAGCGCCACGAGGTCGCCGCCGTCGTCACACAGCCCGACAAGCCCGCCGGCCGCGGCCGCCATCTCCAGGTGCCGCCCGTCAAGGCGCGCGCGCTGGCCGCGGGGGTTCCGGTGCTCCAGCCCCCGCGGCTGCGGGACCCCGGCTGGCCCGAGCGGCTGGCCGAGATCGGCGCGGACGTGGCCGTCGTGGCCGCGTTCGGCCAGATCCTGCCCAAGGCCGTGCTCGACGTCCCGCGGCGCGGCTCGATCAACGTCCACGCTTCGATCCTGCCGCGCTACCGGGGCGCCGCGCCCATCGCGTGGGCCATCATTCGCGGCGAGACCGAGACCGGCATCACGACATTTCAGATGGACCCCGGCATGGACACGGGAGACGTGCTGTTCTCCGAGTCCACGCCCATAGGTCCCGCGGAGACGGCGGGCGAGCTCTCCGCGCGGCTCAGCAGTATCGGCGCGCGCGTCCTGATCCGGACGCTGGAGCAGCTCGACTCGCTGACGCCCACGCCCCAGAACCACGCGCTGGCCACCGCCGCGCCCCGCCTCAAGAAGGAGGACGGCTGGCTGCATCTTGCCGAGCCGGCGCGCGAGCTGGTCAACCGCGTGCGCGGCTGCAATCCTTGGCCTGGCGCCGCGGTGATGACACCGGCCGGCCGCCTCCTCATCTGGCGCGCCGCCGCGGTGCCGCATCCAGCGAATGCGACGCCCGGAACTCTTGTCCAGCACCCCTCACCCCTGCCCTCTCCCCAGAGAGGAGAGGGAGGCAGAGAGAACCCTCTCCCCCGGCGGGGGAGAGGGCAGGGCGAGGGGGCGCTCTGCATTGCCACGGGACAGGGCCTGCTCCTTCCCGTCGAGGTGCAGCCCGAGAATCGCAAGGCGATGGCGTGGGAAGACTTCCTGCGCGGGGCGCGGCTGCCGCCGGGTACGCGGCTCACGGAAGTCGCCGCGTGAGCCCGGTGCTCCGCGCGGGACCCGTCTCGCAGGCGCGCTACGAGGCGCTCCGCATCCTGGTGCGCGTCGAGGAGGACCGCGCCTTCGCCGACATCGTGCTGGAGCACGCGCTCGAGCACGCGCGGCTCGACCCGCGCGACGCGGGGCTCTGCACGGAGCTCGTCTATGGCACGCTCCGCTGGCGCCGCCACCTCGACTGGCGCCTGGGGCCGTATCTCAACCGCCCGCTCGACAAGCTCGACCCCTGGGTACGGTCCCTCCTGCGGCTGACCGCGTACCAGCTCTTCTTCCTCGACCGCGTGCCGCGCTGGGCCGCGGTGGACGAGGCCGTCAGCCTGGCCAAGCTCAAGTCGAGAAAGCCCGGCCCGCCCGAGTTCGTGAACGCCGTCCTGCGCGCCCTCACGCGCGCCACGGGCCCGCCGCCCTTGCCCGCCCTGCCCGTCGAGGCGGCGGCCGTCCGCTGCGCTTTCCCCGACTGGATCGCGGCGAGCTGGATCGCGCGCTACGGGCCGGCCGACGCCGAAGCCCTCATGCTCGCCTCGAACGAGCGCCCGCCCACGACGATTCGGGTCAACACGCTGCGCATCACCCGGGACGCGCTTGCCGCGCGCCTTCGTGACGAAGAGCTTGCCGTGACGCGACCAACCGCGCTGGCGCCTGAGGGGCTGGTCATCGAGCGCGGCGCCGTCGGCCGCTGGGCCGCCTTCACCCAAGGCTGGTGCACCGTCCAGGACGAAGCCTCGATGCTCGTGGCGCGCCTCCTCGACCCGCAGCCGGGCGAGGTCGTGGCGGATACGTGCGCCGCTCCCGGAACCAAGGCCACCCACCTGGCCGAGCTCATGCGAGATCGCGGTCGCATCGTCGCCATGGATCCCCAGGCCGCGAGGCTCAAGCTGGTAGGCCGAGCGACATCGCGGCTTGGCATCCACATCGTCGAGCCGCACCTGGGCGGCGCGGCGGCGCTCGCGGGCCACTGGCGAGGCAAGTGCGACCGCGTGCTCGTGGACGCGCCCTGCTCCAACCTGGGCGTGCTCCGCCGCAATCCGGACGTCAAGTGGCGGCGCACCGAGGAGGACCTCCGGCGGCTCCAGGACAAGCAGCGGACCATCCTGGCCGCCGCGGCCGCCATGGTGAAGCCGGGCGGCCGTCTGGTCTACGCCACGTGCTCGCTCGAGCCGGACGAGAACGAGGCGGTCGTCGCGGCGCTCCTCGAGCGCGGCGCGCCCTGGGAGGCTGATCCGCCCGACGGCTTTCCCGTCGCGCCCGACGCCGCGGGCTATGTCCGCCTCTACCCGCACCGACACGGCACCGACGGCTTCACCGCGATCCGGCTCCGGCGCTTTCCATGACGGCACGGGTGAAGTTTGCGACGAACAGGTCGATGGAGTAAGGTCGGCATGACATGAAGATCGCGCCGAGCATTCTCTCCGCTGACTTCGCCGCGCTGGGCGAGGCCGTGGCGCGGGTCGAGGCGGGCGGCGCCGACCAGCTCCACGTGGACGTCATGGACGGCCGCTTCGTGCCGAACATCACCATCGGCCCGCCCGTGATCGAGTCCATCAGGAAGCGCACCCGCCTACCGCTCGACGTCCACTTGATGATCGTCGAGCCCGAGCGCTACATCGAGACCTTTGTCCGGGCGGGCGCCGACCTCCTGACCGTGCATATCGAGGCCTGCCCCCACTTGAACCGCACGCTGAACCAGATCCGCGAGGCCGGCGCCAAGGCCGGGGCGGCGCTGAACCCCTCGACCCCGCCAGGGGCCATCGAGTGGGTGCTGGACGACCTCGACCTCATCTTGGTCATGTCCGTCAATCCAGGCTTCGGCGGCCAGGCCTTCATCCCGTCCTCCTATGCAAAAGTGCGCGAAATAAGGACGCTGGTCGGCAAGCGGCCGGTGGATATCTCTGTGGACGGAGGTGTGAACAAGGACAAGGCCGGCCCCCTGGCTCAAGCGGGGGCGACCGTCCTCGTCGCCGGCTCGGCCATCTTCGGCGCCCAGGACCCCGCCCAGGCGGTCAAGGATCTCAGAAGTGTGTCGGAAGTCTCGAAGCTGGCCTGAAGGCCCGCCGCGATATACTCAGGGCAATGAAGCAGGAAGACGTGAGGGCCTACGCGCAGCGCGCCTGGCAGCGGGCAGAGAAGCTCAAGCAGGAGCACTGGGCGCGCGAGATCGCCGAGCGCGGGCCCCTCGCGACCTTCGAGGCGTCCCAGGCGCTCTGGGAGCACATGCGCTCGCTGCGACCCGACTGGCCAACGCCGGACGAGCGGCGCGAAGACATCGCCCACCATGTCGCGCTGAAGCAATTGATCGACCGCACCGCGGGTGCCTTCGTCTCCAGCTCCCGTCGCTGAGATCCTCGCCCAGCTCGCGGGCGTCTTCGCTCGACTGGGCGTGCGGTGGTTCTTGTTCGGCGCGCAGGCTGCGATCCTCCACGGCGTGGCGCGTCTCAGCGCGGACATCGACGTTACCGTGGAACTCAGTGGCCGGCCGAGCACCGAGCTTGTCGAGGCTCTCGCCGAGGCGGGCTTCGACCTCCTGGTCAGCAACGTGGCAGGGTTCGTTGAGACGACGCGGGTTTTGCCTTTCGTTCACCGAGCGTCGCGGATCCCCGTCGACGTCGTGCTCGCGGGCCCGGGGATCGAGGAGCGATTCTTCGCCGGGGTGGAGGAACGTATCGTCACCGGCGTGCGGGTGCCTGTCGCCTCGGCCGAGGACCTCATCGCAATGAAGGTGCTCGCGGGTCGCTCACGCGATCTCGACGATGTCGCTGCGATGATCCGCGCGCGTCGAGGTCGGCTCGACCTCGAGCGGATTCGAGCCACGCTTGCTCTTCTCGAGGGGGCCCTCGACCGGCGCGACCTCCGGAGCGAGCTCGATCGACTGCTGTTGCTGGCGGGCAGACCGGATCCGCCGGCACCCGCCTGAGGCCGACGAGCCAGGCGTGCTGCGCCTCAGTCACGCCTACGAGCAGGCCGCTGGCCGGCTCTCCCGCCGTCTGCCTTCACCCTGACTCTCCCGGAGGCTCCGGCGGCCCGGGCCCGCTCGTGCGTCCGCCTCCACGGCTTGGAATCCCCCGGTTTGACCTTGTCTGCCTGCTCTGGCAGGATCGTCGCACGATGCCAGACCGTTCATCCGCCCCCTGGGTTGGTTGAATGATGCCGCCCATCACCAAAGCAAAGCTGGCTGCCCAGCTCGAGGCGCTGCGGAAATCGCTCAAGCGTGAGAGAGCGAAGAACGCACGCCTCGAGAGGACGCTGACCGAGGCGCTGGACCAGCAATCCGGCACGAGCGAGATCCTGCGCGTCATCAGCCAGTCGCCGACCGACGCCCAGCCGGTCTTCGACGCCATCGTCGCCAGTGCGGCCCGGCTGTGCGGTGCGGATTTCAGCGCGGTGGCGCGGTTCGACGCTGGCCTGCTTCATCTCGTGGCGATCAATAACATGTCTCCTGCGGAGACCGAGGCGTATCAGACCATATTTCCCCGACCGCCCGGCCGGCACTTCATCATCGGGCGGGCCTTTGTCGATGGCCGGCCTGTGCACGTTGCGGATATCGACGCGGATCCCGACTATGACCCGCGGACGCGGGAGGTGCTGCAGCGCGCAGCGCCATATCGGACGTTCCTCGGAGTACCCATCCTCCGTGATGGCGTGCCTATCGGCGCGATCGGATGCGGCCGACGCGAAGTGAAGCCCTTCACGGCTACGCAGATCGAGCTCGTGAAGACCTTCGCGGACCAGGCCGTCATCGCCATCGAGAACGTGCGCCTGTTCACCGAGTTGGAGGCGCGGAACAGCGAGCTGCGGGGTGCCCTCGAGCAGCAGACGGCGACCAGCGAGCTGCTCAAGGTGATCGGGCGCTCCACCTTCGATCTCCAGCCGGTCTTCGAGACGCTGGCCGAGAATGCGGTCCGGCTGTGCGAGGCCGAGCGCGCGTTCATCTTCCGTTTCGACGGTCGGCTCCTGCGGGGTGTGGCCAGCCACAACGCGTCCCGAGAGCTCACAGCATTCATCGAGCAGAATCCAATCCTCCCCGGGCGCACCAGCGCCACCGCCCGCGCCGGCCTCGAGCGGCGCATCGTCCACGTTCACGACGTCCAGGCCGATCCCGAATACACGTACGGAGGGCCCCAGATCGAGCCCTACCGATCCATCGTTTCGATCCCCATGCTCAGGTCCAACGAGCTGCTCGGGGTGATCTCCATCTACCGGCTCGAGGTCCGCCCCTTCACCGACAATCAGATCGCGCTGATCGAGACCTTCGCCGACCAGGCGGCCATCGCCATCGAGAACGCGCGGTTGCTCACGGAGCTCCAGGCCAAGAACGCTCACCTCACCGAGTCGCTCGAGCAGCAGACGGCCACCTCCGAGATTCTACGCGTGATCAGCCGGTCACAGACTGACGTCCAGCCCGTCTTCGACACCATCGTCGTCAACGCGGTGAACCTCTGTGGCGCGCGCATGGGGGCAGTGTACCGGTTCGATGGCGAGCTGGTGCACCTTGCCGCGCATCACAACTATCCGCCTGAGGTACTTGAGGTGCTCCGGCAGATGCATCCGAGGCCTCCGCAGCCCGACCAGGCCTCGGGTCGGGCCATCCTGAGCCGGGCCGTAGCGCAGATCGAGGACATGCTCGCTGATCCACAATATCCGCGCGCGATTGCGCTCGCTGGGGGGTGGCGAAGCATCATCGCAGTGCCGATGCTCCGCGACGGCGCGCCAATCGGGGCGATCGTCATCACACGGAGCGAGGCCGGTCCCTTTTCTGACGGTCATATCGATCTTCTCCGGACTTTCGCCGACCAGGCCGTCATTGCCATCGAGAACGTCCGCCTGTTCACGGAGCTGGAGGCGCGGAACAGCGAGCTGCGGGTCGCGCTCGAGCAGCAGACGGCGACCAGCGAGATCCTCAAGGTGATCGGCCGGTCCACCTTCGACCTCCGGCCGGTCTTCGAGACGCTGGCCGAGAACGCGGTCAGGCTGTGTGAGGCCGAACGCGGTTTCGTCTACCGCTTCGACGGTCAGCATCTACGATTGATGGTCGCCTACAACGCCTCCTCCGAGATCACAGCCTTCATCGAACAGCATCCCTTCACGCCCGGCCGCGGGAACAGCGCCGCGCGTGCCGCTCTCGAGCGGCGCACGATTCATATTCACGATGCTCGCACCGATCCCGACTTCGACTACGGGACGCGTGAAGTCGACCCCATCCGGACCTTGCTGTCCATCCCCATGCTCAGGGCGGGCGAGCTGCTGGGCGTGATCACCATTTACAGACTCGAGGTCCGGCCGTTCACCGACAGCCAGATCGCCCTGATGGAGACCTTCGCCGACCAGGCCGCCATCGCCATCGAGAACGCGCGCCTGCTCACCGAGCTCCAGGCCAAGAACGCCAGCCTCACCGAGGCCCTGGAGCAGCAGACGGCGACGGCCGAAATCTTGAGCGTCATCTCGAGTTCGCCGACCGATATTCAGCCCGTCCTCGACGCCGTCGCCCGGAGCGCGACGCGGCTCTGCGAGGCCTATGATGCCTGGATCGGTCTGAGGGAGGGGGAACAGATTCGCGTCCGAGCCCATCACGGGCCGATCCCGATCATTCGGCAGCTAAGACCGCTCAACCGCGGCCGAGTCTCGGAGCGCGCGGTCGTGGACCGACAGGTCGTCCACGTCCACGACCTTGCCGCAAGCGGGGCTGAGTTTCCCCTGGGCCATGCAGATGCCGTCAAGGCCGGCCACCGGACCACCTTGGGCGTGCCGCTCTTGCGCGAGGACGAGGCGATCGGCGTGATTCTGATCCGCCGCCGCGAGGTTCGTCCTTTCACGGACAGACAAATCGCGCTGCTGGAGACCTTCGCCGATCAGGCGGTGATCGCCGTCGAGAACGTCCGCCTGTTCACGGAGCTGGAGGCGCGGAACAGCGAGCTGCGGGTCGCGCTCGAGCAGCAGACGGCGACCAGCGAGCTGCTCAAGGTGATCGGGCGGTCCACCTTCGATCTCCAGCCAGTGTTCGAGACGCTGGCCGAGAACGCCGTCAGGCTGTGCGAGGCCGAGCGCGCGTTCATCTTCCGCTTCGACGGTCAGCTGCTACATGTCGTAGCCACCTACAATGCCTCCGCCGAGCTCGTAGCTTACGTCCAGCAGCATCCCGTGGCGCCAGGCCGTGGGAGTGGCACGGCGCGGGCCGCGCTCGAGCGGCGGACCATTCACATTCACGACATCCAGACCGATCCCGAGTACACATACGGCGTGAGGCAGGTCGATCCCATCCGGACCGTGCTGGGGATCCCGATGCTCAGGGCGGGCGAGCTGCTGGGCGTCATCATCATCTACAGACATGAGGTCCAGCCTTTCACTGATAGCCAGATCGCGCTCATGGAGACCTTCGCCGACCAGGCTGCCATCGCGATCGAGAACGCGCGTCTGCTCAGCGAGCTGCAGGCCCGCACGGCTGAGCTCACCCGCTCGGTCCAGGAGCTCCAGGCGCTGGGCGAGGTCAGCCAGGCTCTCAGCTCCACTCTCGACCTCGAAACGGTGCTCAGCACGATCGTCTCCCGCGCCAACCAGCTTGCCGGCACCGATGCCTGCACCGTCTACGAGTACGACGAGCGCTCCGAGGAGTTTGTCGTCCGCGCTACGAACAATCTCGACGAGGAGTTAGTCAACGTCGCCCGTCGGACGCCGATTCAACGGGGCGAAGGCGCCGTGGGGCGCGTGGCCGTGACACGCGAGCCGGTCCAGATTCCGGACATCGCCGTCGAAGGCGCCTATCATAGCCATCTCCGTGACGTCCTGTTGCAGTCGGGAACGAGAGCGCTCCTGGCTCTCCCGCTGCTGCGCGAGGATCACCTGGTCGGCGGGCTCACCGTGAACAAGAAGACCGCCGGCGAGTTCGCCCCGGAGGTCGTCGATCTCCTCAAGACCTTCGCCAGCCAGTCGGCCCTGGCCATCCAGAACGCGCGGCTCTTCCGGGAGATCGAGGACAAGGGCCGCCAGCTCGAGGAGGCCGACCGTCACAAGTCCGAATTCCTGGCCAACATGTCGCACGAGCTGCGCACGCCGCTCAACGCCATCATCGGCTACAGCGAGATGCTCCAGGAGGACGCGGCCGATCTCGGCGCCGAGCAGCTCACGGACGACCTCAAGAAGATCAACGCGGCCGGAAAGCATCTCCTCGAGCTGATCAACGCCGTGCTCGACCTCTCCAAGATCGAGGCCGGCAAGATGGAGCTGTACCTCGAGAGCTTCAGCGTGCCCGGGCTGGTGCAGGACATTGCGGCGGTGATCCAGCCGCTGGCCGCGAAGAACGCGAACCGGCTCGACGTCCATTGCCCCGACGAGACCGGGACGATGCGGGCGGATCTCACCAAGGTGCGCCAGGCCCTCTTCAACCTCTTGAGCAACGCCTGCAAGTTCACGGATCGGGGGACGATCTCGCTGTCAGTGGCCCGGGAGGCGACCGACGGCCGGGACTGGATGACGTTCCGCGTGAGCGACACGGGCATTGGCCTGACGCCCGAGCAGCTCACGCGGCTGTTCGAGGCCTTTTCCCAGGCCGACGCGGCCACTACGCGCCGGTACGGCGGGACCGGCCTCGGCCTGGCGCTGAGCCGCAGGCTCTGCCGGATGATGGGGGGCGATGTCACCGTCGAGAGCAAGGCCGGCCGGGGCAGCACCTTCACCATCCGGCTGCCGGCCCTGGTGGAAGAGGCTGTCGAAAAGCCGACCGAGCCCGCCGCACCAACCGACCGCGTGGCGCCGGGTGTCGGCACCGTGCTGGTGATCGACGATGAGGCCACGGTGCGGGACCTGATGCAGCGCTTTCTCACCAAGGAGGGATTCCGCGTCGTCACCGCGCCCGGCGGCGAGGAGGGCCTGCGACGGGCGCGTGAGCTCCAGCCGGATGCGATCACGCTGGACGTCATGATGCCCGGAATGGATGGCTGGGCCGTCCTGTCGGCGCTCAAGGCCGACCCGGAGCTCGCCGACATTCCCGTCATCATGCTGACCATCGTTGACGACAAGAATCTGGGCTATGCCCTCGGCGCCTCGGACTACCTCACCAAGCCCATCGACCGGGAGCGGCTGGTCACGGTGCTGGAGAAATACCGCCGCGACCTCCCCGTGCTGATCGTGGACGACGACGCCACGGTTCGCCAGCTCCTCCGCCGCATGCTCGAGCCGGAGGGCTACACGGTTGTGGAGGCGGACAACGGCCGCGCCGCGCTCGAGCGCCTGCGCGAGGTGTCCCCGAGCGTCGTCCTGCTCGACCTCATGATGCCGGAGATGGACGGCTTCGAGTTCGTCGCCGAGTTCCGCCGGCACGAACCCTGGCGCGCGATTCCGATCGTCGTCATCACCGCCAAGGAGCTGACCGGCGACGACCACGAGCGGCTGAACGGCTACGTCCAGAAAATTCTCCAGAAAGGCGCGCACAGCCGCGCCGAGCTGCTGGCCGACGTGCGCGAGCTGGTCGCGCAGAGCGTCGCGCGCCGGGGGGCGAGGGCCTGATGGCCAAGATCCTGCTCGTCGAGGACAACGAGATGAACCGGGACATGCTCTCCCGCCGCCTCGCCAAGCGCGGCTACGACGTGGCCATCGCGATCGACGGCGAGCAGGGCGTGGCCATGGCGCGGTCGGAGGCGCCGGCGCTGATCCTCATGGACATGAGCCTGCCGGGGCTCGACGGCTGGGAAGCGACGCGCCAGATCAAGGCCATGCCGGAGACGCGCGGCATCCCCGTGATCGCGCTCACCGCGCACGCCATGTCGGGCGATCGCGAGACGGCCATCGCCGCGGGCTGCGACGACTTCGACACGAAGCCCGTCGATCTGGCCCGGCTGCTCGAGAAGATCGAGGCGCTTCTCGGGCGAGCGACCGGGGCGTGAGCATCGACCCCGCCGCGCAGCTCAGGCACGAGCTGCGGACGCCGTTGAACCACATCATCGGCTACGCTGAGATGCTCCTGGAGGAGCTTGGGGACGCCGGCAAGCCGGAGCTGGTCGCCGGGCTCGCCGCACTCCGAGCCGACGCCCGCCAGCTCCTGACGCTGCTGAACGACGTCCTCACGCGGGGACAGACGGGCGCGCCTGACCTCGCCGCGGCGCGCGGCACGCTGGGCCCGCCCCTCGAGCGCGTCCGATCGGAGGGCGACGCCTTGCGCCGGCAGGCGGCGGACGGCGGTGGCGACTCGCTGCTGGCAGACCTCGACCGTATTTGTTCGGCCACCAACCGGCTCGACGAGCTGCTCCGCCACGGCGGCGTGCCACCGATTCAGGAGAGCGCGCACGAGGGGGCGGACGCGGCAGCCGGCGGCGAGCAGCAGCCGCGGCACAGCGGCACCATTCTCGTCGTGGACGACAACGAGGACAACCGAGCCATGCTCGCCCGGCGCCTGGCCCGCCAGGGCTACGAGGTGCTAACCGCGCCAGGCGGGCGGGCCGCCCTCGATACGCTGGCAGCGCGGCCCCTGGACCTCGTGCTCCTCGACGTGATGATGCCGGACCTGGACGGGTACGCGGTGCTCCAGCGGCTCAAGGCCGACCCCGCGCTCCGTGACATCCCGGTGCTCATGATCTCGGCGCTGGACGAGCTGGACAGCGTGGTGCGGTGCATCCAGCTGGGCGCCGATGACTACCTCGGCAAGCCGTTCGACCCGGTGCTTCTCCAGGCCAGGATCGGCGCGTGCCTGGAGAAGAAGCGGCTCCACGACCAGGAGGCACGCCACCAACGCGAGCTGGCGGAGTGGAATGAGACGCTCGAGCGGCGCGTCGCCGAGCAGGTCGGCCAGCTCGAGCGACTGGGCCGGCTCAAGCGCTTCTTTTCCCCGCAGCTGGCCGAGCTCATCGTGGCCGGCGGAGCCGACGATCCTCTCAAAACGCACCGGCGCGAAGTGACGGTGATCTTCCTCGACCTCCGCGGCTTCACGGCCTTCGCCGAGACGGCGGAGCCCGAGGAGGTGATGGGCGTGCTCCGCGAATACCACGCGGAGATGGGCCGCCTCATCCTCGATCACGAGGGCACGCTCGAGCGATTTACCGGCGACGGCATGATGATCTTCTTCAACGATCCGGTCGAGGTTCCGAACGCCGCCGAGCGCGCGATCCGCATGGCCGTCGCCATGCGGGACTCTGTCGCCGGCCTCGCCGCGCGGTGGCGCAAGCGCGGCTGGGACCTGGCGCTCGGCGTGGGCATCGCGCAGGGCTATGCCACCATCGGTGCCATCGGCTTCGAGGGCCGCGTGGATTACGGCGCGATCGGCACGGTCACGAACCTCGCGGCGCGGCTGTGCGGCGAGGCCAAGGGCGAGCAGATCCTGATCTCGGCACGTGTGGCCTCCGCCGTGGAAGGCATGATCGAAGCGGAGGAGTTAGGCCCGCTGGCGCTCAAGGGGCTCGCGCGTCCTGTACTAGTCTGGAGCGTGCGCGGCTTGAGGCCGTTGTAGCATCGGCAGGAGCTCGCCTCCAGGTTGCCCAGGTCCGAAATACTCGTAAAGGCGCGCCAGATAAGGACCCTGGTCGGCCAGCGAAGGTGGATATCTCTGTGGACGAGGGGTCAACAGGGACGAGGCCTGCCCCCTGGCCCAGGTGGTCAAGATTTTGGGAGTGCGTCGGAAGTATTGAAGTAGGCTTGACTTTTTGCCCCCCCATGAGTATGGTCTAGTGTTTCCTGAAGCTTACTTCAGGGGTAAACCATGCTCGACAGTCTTACCTCGCGGCTCTCTGGGATACTTGACCGGCTCCGTGGTTATGGCCGGCTGACGGAGGAGAATATCCAGGAGGCCCTGCGCGAGGTGCGCGTGGCTCTCCTCGAAGCCGACGTCAACTTCAAGGTCGTCAAGGGTTTCATCGAGCGCGTCCGCGTCAAGGCCGTCGGTCAGGACGTGCTTACCTCGCTCACGCCGGGGCAGCAGGTGGTCAAGGTGGTGCGCGACGAACTGGTCGAGCTGCTCGGCGGCTCGGGACATCGCCTGGCAATGGCGTCGCATCCGCCAACCGTCATCATGCTGGTCGGGCTCCAGGGCTCGGGCAAGACCACCTCGGCCGCCAAGCTCGCGCGGCATTTCCAGAAGCAGGGGCAGCACCCGATCCTGGCCTCGGCCGACGTCTACCGCCCGGCCGCGATCGAGCAGCTCCGCCGGCTGGGCAAGGAGCTCGGCATCCCCGTCCTGGGCGAGGAGACGCAGAAGCCCCTGGCCATCTGCCGCGCGGCCCGCGACGAGGCCGCCCAGCGGGGGCTCTCGCCGCTCATCCTCGACACGGCGGGGCGGCTGCACATCGACCAGGAGATGCTGGACGAGCTTCGGGCGATCAAGAAGGACGTGGCGCCGCACCACGTGTTGCTCGTGGTGGACGCGATGACGGGCCAGGACGCGCTCACGGTCGCCGAGAAGTTCAACGCCGCGGTGGGCATCGACGCGGTGGTGCTGACCAAGCTGGACGGTGACGCCCGCGGCGGCGCGGCGCTGTCGGTGAGGGAAGTGACGGGGCGGCCGATCGCCTTCGTGGGCGTCGGTGAGAAGACGGACGCGCTCGAGCCCTTTCACCCCGACCGGCTCGCGCAGCGCATCCTCGGCATGGGCGACGTGCTCTCGCTCGTCGAGAAGGCCCAGGCGCACGTGGATGCCTCCCAGGCCGAGGAGATGGCGCGGAAGGTCCGCGAGGAGAGCTTCTCCCTGGAGGACTTCGCCGTCCAGCTCAAGCAGCTTCGCTCCATGGGCCCGCTGGGGCAGATCATGGACATGCTGCCGATGTTCAAGGGCGCCAAGGGGCTGCCCAAGGAGCTCAAGGGCGAGGAGAAGGATCTCAGGCGGTTCGAGGCGATCATCGGCTCGATGACGCCGGACGAGCGCGTCAAGCCGGCGATCATCAACGGCAGCCGCCGCGCGCGCATCGCCAAGGGCAGCGGCACGCAGGTCGCCGACGTCAACCGGCTGCTGAAGCAGTACGCGCAGCTCAAGCAGATGATGAAAGGCCTCAAGCAGATGGAAGGACGCATGGGCAAGCTCAAGGGCGCCATGCCGTTCTTGCCCAGATAATCACACGAGAGAGGTGAACCGGTGGCGGTACACATCCGACTGAGAAGGACAGGGACGACACGCAAGCCGGCCTACCGCGTGGTGGTGGCCGACTCGCGCGCGGCGCGCGACGGGCGCTTCATCGAGGTCATCGGGCACTACAACCCGCTGACCAAGCCGCCCACCATCAAGATCTCCACGGAGAAGGCCGCGGAGTGGATCAAGATGGGCGCCCAGCCGTCGAACACGGTGAAGCACCTCCTGGCGCACGCCGCGAAGGCCGCCAAGGCATAGGGACGGCCAAGGCGAAGCGAGGGATGGAGGGGGTTGCCCTCGTCGCGGTGGGAGAGGTGCTTCGGCCCTGGGGGCTCCAGGGCGAGGTGCGCGTCAGGCCGCTGACGGATCGTCCGAAGGAACGCTTTAAGGACCTTCGCGAGTGCGTGCTGTGGGAGCCCGGGCCCGACCGGCGGGAGCCCTGCCGCATCGCCTCCTGCCGCTTCGAGGGCGAGGCGCTGCTGGTGAGAATGGAGGGCGTGACCTCGCCGGAGGATGCCCGGCGGTTCACGGGACGGCTGCTGGCCGTGGCGCAGAAGGACGTGCTGCCCGCGCCCGAGGGGCACTTCTACCCTTGGGAGATGGCCGGCGCCGCGGTGGAGACGCGCGACGGGCGGCGCGTCGGAGAGTTCGTGAGGGTGGAGGGCAGCGAGGGCCAGCCGCTGTGGGTGGTGGCCGAGGGCGGCCGCGAGCACCTGGTGCCGGCGGTGCCCGAGATCGTGGTGGAAGTGAACGTCGCGGAGCGGCGCATCGTCATCGATCCGCCGGAGGGGCTGTTGGAGCTGTGAGAATCGACATCGTCACGCTGTTCCCCGGGATGGTGGAGCCCGCGCTCAGCGACTCCATCGTGGGCCGCGCCCGCGCGCGCGGGATCGTGGACATCCACGTTCACAACCTGCGCGACTACGCCTCGGGCAAGCACCGCATGACGGACGACACGCCCTTCGGCGGCGGCGGCGGGATGATCATGAAGCCCGAGCCGCTCGCGGCGTGCATCGAGACGTTGAGAGCCCCCGGCGCCCGGGTCATCCTCCTCGACCCGGCGGGGCGGCCCTTCACCCAGGCGGTGGCGCGCGAATACGCCGCGCTGCGTCACGTCGTGCTCGTGTGCGGGCGCTACGAGGGCGTGGACGAGCGGGTGCGCGAGCGCCTGGTGGACGAGGAGCTGTCTATCGGCGACTACGTGCTCTCGGGCGGCGAGGCGGCGGCGCTGGTGGTGACGGAGTCGGTGACTCGGCTTCTGCCCGGCGCGCTTGGAGACGGATCAGCGCCCGCGCGGGACTCGTTCTCGCGGGGGCTCCTCGAGCATCCGCAGTACACGCGCCCCGAGGTGTTCCGGGGCTGCGGCGTGCCTGAGATCTTGCGCTCGGGCGACCACGCCCGGATCGAGCGGTGGAAGCGCGTCATGTCCGTCTGGCGGACGTGGCAGCGGCGGCGGGATCTCCTGGAGACGGCGGACCTCTCGCCTGAAGAGCAAAAATGGGCGGCGGGCTTCAGCCAGGGCCGGCCGCCCGAGGACTATCTCGAGTAAGGAGCCACGGGTCATGCAAGCCATTCGCATCGTCGAAGCGGGGCAGCTGAAGAAGGACCGGGCGGGCGTCGCGCCCGGGGACACCGTCCGCGTGTCGGTCAAGGTGGTCGAGGGCGAGAAGGAGCGGATCCAGGTCTTCGAAGGCGTGGTGATCCGCAAGCGCGGCGACGGGGTCAGCGCCTCGTTCACCGTCCGGCGCATCTCGTACGGAGTGGGTGTCGAGCGGACATTCCCGCTGCACTCGCCGCGGATCGACAAGATCCAGGTGATGAAGCGCGCCACCGTGCGGCGCTCAAAGCTCTACTACCTGCGGGAGCTCGCGGGCAAGGCGGCGCGCCTGAAGGAGAAGCGCTTCGTCCAGGTGCCGACCTCGGGCGAGCCGGAGTAGCGGGGGACATCGGCCACGGGCGCTCCCTATCGCTACGAGCAGGCAGCCTGGCGGAGCGGGCTCACGCGTGTCGCGGGGCTCGACGAGGCGGGGCGCGGCCCCCTGGCGGGGCCGGTCGTGGCGGCGGCGGTCATCTTCGGGCCGGGCACGCGGATCGCAGGTGTCAACGACTCGAAGCTCCTGACCCCTGAGGAGCGGGAGGAGCTGGACGGGATCATCCGTGCCCGGGCGATCGCGATCGGCATCGGTATGGTCGACGCCCCGACGATCGACCGGGTGAACATACTCGAGGCCACGCGGCGGGCCATGGGCCTGGCGCTGGCCGTCCTCGGGTTCGAGCCCGAGCTGGTGCTGACGGATTTCGTGGAGCTGGGCGGGCTGGGATGCCCGCAGCGCAACCTGGTCAGGGGAGACCAGCGGTCGGCCACGGTGGCCGCCGCATCGATCATCGCCAAGGTGGCGAGGGACAGATTCATGACAGACGTGGATCGCGAGTACCCGCAGTACGGTTTCTGCCGTCACAAGGGCTACGCCACCCTCGAGCACCTGGCGGCGCTCCTAATGCACGGCCCCTGTCCCCTGCACCGGCGGACGTTCAACGGCGTTGTCTTACAGCAGGATCTGTTCTCCATCATAGCGAGCGAGGAGTGAACCGTGGCGATCGACACGAGGAAGGTCACAGGCATCAAGGGTGAAGAGGAGGCGGCCCGCTTCCTGACACGCTGCGGGTACGCCATCCTCGAGAAGAATGTCCGCACGCGCGTGGGCGAGATCGATCTCGTCGCGAAGGAGGGCAAGACGCTCGTCTTCGTCGAGGTCAAGACGCGCAGGGACATCGAGAACGCGCCGCCGCCCCAGGCCGGCGTCCACACGCGCAAGCAGAACAAGCTCGGCAAGCTCGCGCAGAGCTACCTCCGGGCCAAGCGCCTGCGCGAGCAGCCCTGCCGCTTCGACGTCGTGGCGGTCGTCGTCAACGACGAGGGCGGCGTGAAGGCCATCCGGCACATCCCCAACGCGTTCTCCGTCGCGGCATGGTAGTTCGAGGCGCAGCCGAAGGCGAGCCGAGGGCTGAGTGGATCGTTCGAGGCGCAGCCGAAGGCGAGCCGAGGGCTGAGTGGATCGTTCGAGGCGCAGCCGAAGGCGAGCCGAGGGCTGGATTGATCGCTGGGCGCGCCACCTATGGACCGCGCAGAATCATTTGAAGCGGCGCTGAAGCTGGCCCCGGGCAAGACGGCGCTGCTGGTCGTGGACATGCAGCGCGGGTTCCTCGATCCGGGCGAGGCGATGGAGGTGCCGCACGCCCGAGACATCATTCCTCGGATCCGCGCTCTCCTCGACCTCTTCCGCGAGAAGCGCCTGCCCGTCCTCTTTACCGAGTTCACGTACTCCGAGCGGGCGCCTCTCCTGGTGGGCCAGCTGCATCCCGAGCATCGCAGGGCCGCCCCGAGCGCTCCCCGCGGCTTCGGCATGCCTTCGTCCTCCTGCCTCGAGGGCGAGGCCAATGTCCGCGTGACACCGGAGCTGGCCCCGCAACCCGGGGAGCTCGTCGTGACCAAGCTCCACTACGACGGCTTCAACGGTACCCCGCTGGACGCGGCGCTCCGCGCCCGCGGCGTCACCCATCTGGTGCTGACGGGCACGATGACGGACATCTGCGTCCTGGCGACGGTGGTGGGCGCCATGAACCGCGAGTACCGCATGACCGTCGTCGAGGACGCGACGGCCACGCTCTGGCCCGAGATCCAGCGCGCCGCGCTCGACATCATCGGCCGCGCCTACGCCCGCGTGCACACCACGAGAGAGATCGCCGCTGAGATCGGCCGATGGTAGCGTCGCCTCCCGGAGCATGGTAGTTTCGTGACCATGAACAACGGCTATCGCTTCTCGGGCTGCATCCCGGCGAACCTGCTTCCCTTCACCGCCGATCTTCAGATCGACGTGCCCGCGTACACGATGCACCTGCGCATGCTGGCCGCCACCAAGGGCGTGACGGCGATCGTGGCCAACGGGCATGCGGCCGAGGTGTCCTCGCTCTCCCGCGAGGAACGCAAGCGGGCGCTGGCGCTCGCCCTCGAGGAAGTCGGCGACACAGTGCCCATCATCGCGGGCGTGTACTCCGACGGCACCCACGAGGCCATCGAGCTCGCCCGCGACGCCAGGGCCGCGGGCGCCTCGGGCCTTCTGATCTTCCCGCCGACCATCTTCATGTGGGGCGCCCAGGTGAAGCCCGACATGGTGCTGCGCCACTTCTCCATGCTGGCGGATGGCGTGGATCTGCCGCTGGTCGTCTTCGAATACCCGCCGGCCTCGGGCATGGGCTACTCGCCCGAGACGCTCTCGCAGCTCTGCAAGATCCCGAGCGTGGTCGCCGTCAAGGACTGGTCGAATGACATCGTGTCCTACGAGAGGAACCTTCGCGCGCTCCGCGCCTCCGGGCGTCCCGTCGCCATGCTCTCCTCGTTCACGATGTCGCTCATGGCGACCTTCCTGCTGGGCGCCGACGGGTGCATCTCGGGCATGGGCAGCGTCGTGGCAGACCTCCAGGCCGAGCTGTTCGCCGTCGTGCAGGCGGGCGACCTCCCAGGCGCCCGGCGCGTGAACGAGCGACTCGCTCCGCTCGTCAACGTCTTCTACGCGCCCCCCTTCGTAGACATGCACAACCGCATGAAGGAGGCGCTCGCCATCCTCGGCCGCATCCCGGCCGCCCACGTGCGGCCGCCGCTCACGCCGGTCTCCGACGACGAGCGTCACAGGATACGGCTGGCGCTCCGCTCCGCAGGCCTCTCCGCCTAGCCGCCGGCCGCCGGGCGCGCCAGCTCGGCTATCTTCTCCATCACACGGTCGGCGATCCTCTGCCAGGTCTCGCGCGTGTTCGGCAGCGCGCGGAGATCGTCCACGCTGAACGGCGGCCCGATGACGATGTCCACGCGCTTCCCGATGCGCGGGACCACGGAGCCGATGGGCAGCACCTGATCGAGCCCGCGGTGGAAGCATGGCACCACGGCGGCGCCGCTCTCGTAGAGCACCCGACCCACGCCCGGCCGGCCGTGGCCCAGGGTGCCGCTGCGAGTCCTCGTCCCCTCCGGAAAGACCCGCACGCAGCCGCCGGCTCTCAACACCGCGATGATCCGGTCCATGGCGGGCTGGAAGAGGCCTTCGCCGCGCCGGACCGGAATGCACTTCATACGCCGCATGAACCAGCTCATCAGGCGGCCCTTGAAGAAGTTGCGCTCCTCGGGAACGTGATGGGGAATGAAGTCATAGTCGAAAAAGAGGCGCGGCGGGAAGATCAGCGAGTCCACGAACCCGTCGTCGAGGATGGTGACGTGGTTCGAGACGACCAGCAGCGGCAGGAGCGCCCGCTGGAGGTGCTGCTTGCCCGCGATCCGGGTGCGGTTCAACACCCGGATCAGCACGGTGAAGACCGGGACGACGACCAGGCAGCTGAGGGCCCAGGTGACGGCGCGGTTCAGTCTCTCGCTGATGTCCATGGCAGGGGCTGCCCGGGCGGACAGTAGCCGGGGCGGGTCCCGGCGTCAAGCCGCCTCGTGGACCCGGCCGGATGCCCGCCAGGTGCTCCCCAGGCCGCTTGCGGGGCTGGGCGCCTTGCGGTATAAGGGGGGCCACCCGATGGCGCCACACAACCGCATGACCTCCGCATGACCCCCCGGAGTCCCGAGGAAACCGCGCTGCTCCGGACGGTTCTGCGGCGCTTCCCCGGCGGTGTGCTCGGCGGCTACTACGCCCCGGACGATCTCCAGTTCGTCATCAAGGAAGCGCGGGGCGCCCACCTCTACGACTTCTCCGGGCGCGAGTACCTCGACTACCTCCTGGGCTCGGGTCCCATGGTGCTGGGTCATGCCCACCCGGCGGTGATCGAGGCGGTCCAGGCGCAGCTCAGCCGGGGCACGACGTACTTCCAGCTCTCCGAGCCCGCCGTGGCCCTGGCCGAGGAGATCTGCCGCGCCATGCCCTGCGCCGAGCAGGTGCGCTATACCTCTTCGGGCAGCGAGGCGACGTTCTTCGCGTTGCGCGTGGCGCGGGCCTTTCGCAGGCGCGACAAGATCCTGAAGTTCGAGGGCGGCTTCCACGGCACCCACGACTACTCCCTGATGAGCGTGGGGCCGAAAGCGCCCAAGGCCTTCCCCGCGCCCACGCCCGACTCGGCCGGCATCCCCCACGCCATCGGCGACGAGGTGTTGATCGCGCCCTTCAACGATCTGGCCGAGACCGAGGCCATCATCGCCGCCCACCACGAGAGCCTGGCGGCCGTGATCATGGAACCCTTCCAGCGGCTGATCGTCCCGGACAGGGGCTTCCTGGCGGGCGTGCGCGAGGTCACGCAGCGCTACGGCCTGCCGCTCATCTTCGACGAGATCGTGACGGGCTTCCGCTTCGCCTACGGCGGCGCCCAGGAGTACTACGGCGTCGTTCCGGACTTGGCAGCGGTGGGCAAGATCATCGGCGGCGGCTTCCCGCTCGCGGCCGTGGTCGGGCGCGAGGAGATCATGCGCCACCTGGCGCCCGCCATGGAGGCCACCGGCGAGTTCGTCCAGCAGGCGGGCACTCTCAACGGCAACCCGGTCGCGGCGGCCGCGGGGCTGGCCACGCTCGCCGAGCTCCGAAAGCCGGGCGCTTACGAGCGTCTCTTCGCGACCGGCAACCGCGTCAAGACGGCGCTCGTGGAGGCCGCGAGGCGCGCGGGCTTCCAGGCGCAGGTCGCGGGCGAGGCGCCCGTCTTCGAGATCTACTTCACCGACCGCCCCATCACCGACTACCGGGCCACGCTGACGGCCGACCGGGCCCTGCACGCGGCCTTCACCCGCGCGCTCCTCGAGCGGGGCGTGGTCAAGGCGGCGCAGAAGATCTACGTCTCCCTCGCTCACAGTGAAGAAGACATCCAGCGAACCGTCCAAGTGTTCACCGCGGCTTTCGAAGCCGTGGCCGAGCAGCGAACTTAATGCCGACAAGGAGGGCCGAGACCATGGCGGAGAAATGGACAGAGGAGAAGTGGGCCCAAGCTGAACACTTCTGGTACAGCGGCAAGACCACCCGGCGCCGCTTCATCGGGTTCGGCGCCGCGGCGGCAGGCGCCCTCGGCGCCGCGGTGGCCGTGCCCGCGTGGTGGCGGGACGCCTTCGGCCAGGCCAAGGCGTTCAAGGTCGGCACGCTGCAGCCGCTCTCCGGCACGGCAGCCGCGGGTGGCAAGACGGCGCTCGTGGGCGTGCAGATGGCCGTGGACCGCATCAACAAGTCGGGCGGCCTCAACGGCCGGCCCGTCGAGCTGCTCATCGGGGACTACGAGTCCAAGCCCGACGTCGGCCGGCGCAGGGCCGAGAAGCTCCTGGTGGAGGACAAGATCGACGCCCACGTGGGCGGCTACCTGTCCAACGTGTGCCTGGCCTGCATGCCGCTGTACGAGGAGCACAAGGTCATCAACATGGTGAGCGTGTGTCTGGACACCACGATCACCACCAGCAAGTGCAGCCGCTACACCTTCCGGTCCTTCGACTACGCCCCAGCCCAGGCGGTGGCGTTCGCGCCACACATGGTCGGCAAGATGGGCAAGAAGTGGCACATCGCCTATCTGGACTACGCGTGGGGCCAGACCACCCGCGATGCCTACATCGAGGAGATCAAGAAATCGGGCGGCGAGACCATGAGCACCACAGGTATCCCGCTCGGCACGGCGGATATGACGGCCTTCCTCTCGAAGATCCAGGGCAACTTCGACGGCATCTTCGGGATCTTCTTCGGCGGGCCCGCCGTGACCTTCATCACGCAAGCCTACGACCTCGGCCTGACCAAGAAGTACAAGCTCGCGGGTGACGGCGCCATGGCCGAATCCGTCCACCTGTCGGCGCTCGGCCAGAAGGTCGAGGGCTTCGTGGGCGTCAACCGCTACGTTCCAGTCCTCGACCCGCCGCTGAACACGCCCTCCCACAAGAAGTTCTACGACGATGCCGTCGCGCGGCTCAAGGCGATCGACCCCTCGGGGCCCAAGCCCGACCGCTACGTGCAGTCCAACTTCGAGGCCGTCAACTTCCTCAAGCTCGGGATCCAGAAGTCGGGCTTCCGTGGCCGCGAGGACTCCATGAAGCTCATCGAGGCCCTGGAGGGGATGGACGTCAAGGAGTCCGACGACTTCCCGCAGGGCGACAAGACGCTCAGGAAGGAGGACCATCAGGCCTTCCTCCGCGAGTTCATCTTCGACATCAAGGACAACAAGCACCGCATCCTCGCAACGGTCCCGAAGGAGAAGACCGTCGTGGCTCCGGCCTGCAAGTTCGCGTAGTGGCCGCTGACCGCACCCCGGAGGCGGTGGCCCCGGCCGGCAACGGCCAGGGCGCCGCCTCCGGCCCCATCCTGCGCACCGAGGGGCTGACCATGCGCTTCGGCGGGCTGACGGCCGTCAACGACGTCAGCCTCGCCATCGAGCGGGGCGAGATCCGGGCCATCATCGGCCCGAATGGCGCGGGCAAGTCCACCTTCTTCAACTGCCTCACCGGCGTGCTGCAGCCCACATCCGGTCGGATCTTCTTGAACGGCGAGGACGTGGCCGGGCTGCCGCCGAATAAGGTCTCGCACAAGGGCCTCGCGCGCTCCTACCAGATCACCAACATCCTGCCTGGCGCCAGCGTCCTCGAGAATGTCCGCATCGCCGCGCAGTCGCGCCGCCACGCCTGGAACATGGTGCGCAACCGCTTCTCGTTCCCGGACGTCATGGAGCGCGCCCGCGCGGTGCTGGACTCCGTCGGCCTCCGGGAGCAGGAGGACGAGCTGGCGGCCAACCTTTCCCACGGCGCCCAGCGAAACCTCGAGATCGGGATCGCGCTGGCAACCGAGCCCCAGCTCCTCTGCCTCGACGAGCCCACCGCGGGCATGAGCGTCACCGAGACCCGAACCACGGTCGAGCTGGTGCGACGCATCGCGAAAGACCTGACCATCGTCATCGTCGAGCACGACATGGAGGTGGTGATGGGGCTCGCCAAGACCATCACGGTGCTCCACTACGGCGAGGTGCTGGCCGAAGGCACGCCGGCCCAGATCCAGGCCAACCCGCGGGTCCAGGAAGTCTACCTCAAGACGTGATGCTGGCCCTCGACGGCGTCCACACGTACTACGGCAAGTCCCACATCCTCCACGGCGTGTCCATCGAGGTCCGGGCCGGGGAGGTCGTGGGGCTGCTCGGCCGGAACGGCGTCGGCAAGAGCACGACGCTCAAGACCGTCATGGGCCTCGTGCGCCCGTCGGAGGGCAGCGTCACCTTCGAGGGGCGTGAGATCGGCGGCATGGCGGCCCACCGCGTGGCGCACCTGGGCATCGCGTGGGTGCCGGAGGACCGGCGCATCTTCCGGCTTCTGTCGGTCATGGAGAACCTGCGCACCGGCCTCGACCGCCCCGGCGTGACCGAGGCCAGGCGCACGGAGCTCCTCGACAAGGTCTACGCGTCCTTCCCGGTGCTGGCGGAGCGGCGCGGACAGTCGGGCGGCACGCTCTCGGGCGGCGAGCAGCAGATGCTGGCCATCGCGCGGGCGATGACGCTCGAGCCCAAGATCATCCTCCTCGACGAGCCGACCGAAGGGCTCATGCCGCGCATGGTCTCGCAGATCCGCGAGATCATCGACCTGCTGCACCGCGACGGGGTGGCGATCCTCCTGGTGGAGCAGAACGTCCCGCTGACCCTCGACGCTTCGGACCGCGTCTACATCATGGAGAAGGGCGTGGTCCGCCACCATGCGCGCGCGGCCGACCTCCGAGCCAACCACGCCGTCATTCATCAGTACCTGGGAGTCTGAGCGCCGTGGGCCTCCCGATCGAGCAGATCCTCATCCAGACGATCAACGGCCTCGTCAACGGCATGATCCTGGCGCTGGTGGCCTCGGGGCTGACGCTCATCTTCGGGATCATGGACGTGGTGAATTTCGCCCACGGGGAGCTCGTGATGCTCGGGGCCTTCGTGGGCGCCACCACGCTCGGCACGACGGGGAGCTTCTGGCTCGCTCTGATCGTCGCAACGCTTGCCATCGCCGCCTTCGGGGCAATCCTCCAGGTGAGCACGCTCCGGCCGCTCCTCGGCCGCGACCCCCTCACCACGATTCTCGCCACGTTCGGCATCTCTCTCGTGCTCCAAAAGTACGCGCTCTGGCAGTGGGGCCCCTCGGCGCGGAAGCTCCAGGAGCCCATCTCGGCGCAATTCTCGCTCTTCTACCTGCAGTACCCCTGGTACCGGATCCTGACGGCCCTGCTGGCCGCGGCCATCATCGGAGCGCTCTACGCCTTCCTCAAGTACGGCAAGTACGGCATCTGGATCCGCGCCGCCATGCAGGATCGCGTCATGGCCCAGGCCATGGGCATTCCGGTCCCGCTGCTCCACACGGCCGTCTTCGCGATCGGAGCGGGAATGGCGGCCGCCAGCGGCGTGCTCTTCGGACCGCTGGCCGGCGTCACCCAGAACATCGGCGCCGATTTCACCTTGCGTGCCTTCATCGTGGTCGTGGTGGGCGGCATGGGCAATCTCGGCGGCTCGATCCTCGCGTCCATCTTCATCAGCCTCCTCGAGGCCTACGCCTCTCTGGTCGTGAGCCCCGCCCAGGCGGTCATCATCTCGTTCGTCGCCCTGATCCTGACGCTCCTGTTCAGGCCGACCGGCCTCTTCGTGCCCACGCCCAAATAGCGATGCGCCGCTCCGCCGCCTACTGGACCGGCTTCTGCGTCATCCTGGCGCTCCTGGTCGTCGCCCCGCTCGTCCTGCCCGAATTCTGGCGGCGATTCGTCACCGAGATCCTGATCTGGGGCCTGCTCGCCATGTCCTCGGACATCCTGATCGGCTACACGGGGATGGTCTCCTTCGGCCACTCGGCCTTCTTCGGGCTGGGAATGTACGGCGCGGCGGCCGCGCTGCTGGCCGTCAAGCCCTCCAACCTGTGGCTCGCGCTGGTCTCGGGGCTGGCCGCCGCGGCCGTGGTCTCCGTCTTCGTCGCCTACTTCGCCACCCGCCTGCGGGACATCTACTTCGCGATCACAACGCTGGTGTTCTCGCAGATCTTCTACGTCATCATCTTCACCTGGACGGAAGTGACGGGCGGCGAGAACGGGCTCAGCTTCGCGCGGCCCGCGCTGTCCGTTCCCGGCCTCTTCTCAATCCCCTTCACCACGGAGACGCTGCACTGGTTCGTGCTCGCCGTGGTGACGCTTTCCTTCCTGATCCTCCGCCGCGTCACCCAGTCACCGTTCGGCATGGTGCTGCAGGCCATCCGCGAGAACGAGCCGCGCGCGCGAGCCATCGGCTACTCCGTCGAGCGCTACAAGATCGTCGCCGTCATGCTCTCGGGGCTCTTCGCGGGGCTGGCGGGCATCCTCTACGCGATCCAGAACAAGTTCGCGGCGCCCGATTTCGTCTTCTTCCTCGTGTCGGGCGAAGTCGTGATCTTCAACGTCATGGGCGGGATGGGAACGCTGGTCGGGCCCATCGCCGGCGCGGCCTTCTTTCTTCTGCTGCGCGAAGGCCTCTCGCGCTACTTCACCGAGTACTACCTGATCCCCGTCGGCATCATCTTCACGGCCATGGTCATTTTCATGCCCCAGGGCCTCTTGGGCTTCGCCAAGCGCCGCCTCAACCAGTAGACGGCCCGCCGATTCTGGCCGAGGTGGCGACGCGTCGCGTCATGTCTCCGCGACCTGTCGCGAAATTTCGGGCTGGATGGGTACTCGTTCTTGGTGACGTATCGGCCTGTCGCGTGCAATACTGACTAGCTTGGTTTTAATGGCCCGTTCCCGGGCCCCCCTTTAAATGCCAGCGCTGACTTTAGCGCGAGCTCTGAACGAGAGGAGAATCGCTCGTGTCCAAGTCACTCCGCTCGTTCGTAGCCCGGCCCTGATGAACGGCAGTGACGCGGAACCGTACCGGGACATCGGCGATCGGAAGTGGGCTGAGGCCGAGTTCCGCGCTCTCCTTGAATCGGCGCCGGACGCCATGGTGCTGGTCGACCGTCAGGGGCGGATCCTGATGGTGAATGCCCAGACCGAGCGCTTGTTCGGATTCGATCGGAGCGAGCTGCTCGGCCGGCCGGTGGAAATACTGATGCCGAAGCGCTTCGCCGACAGGCATGCACCCTACCGGCAAGGCTTCTTCGCCGACCCTCGCGTCCGGCCCATGGGATCGGGCATGGAGTTATCTGGACAGCGCCGGGATGGAAGTGAGTTCCCGGCGGAGATCAGCTTGAGCCCCCTCGAGACGGACGAAGGTGTGCTCGTCATGAGCGCCATCCGCGACATCACCGACCGGAAGCGCGCCCAGGAGGCGCTCCAGGAGAAAACGCGGGCGCTCGAGGCGGCTCAGGAGGAGCTGGTCCGCCGCGAGCGGCTCGCAATCTTGGGTCAGCTCGCCGGCGGAGTGGGTCACGAGCTCCGGAATCCCCTCGGTGTCATCAAGAACTCGGTCTACTACCTCAAGATGGTCCTGCCCGAGGAGGAACGCGTGCGCGAGCACCTGGCCATTCTCGACCGCCAAGTAGCGGCGGCCACACGCATCATCTCGGGGATGCTCGACTTCGCCCGCACGACGCCGCCCATGCGCGCGGCCACGGACGTCAACAGTCTTGTCCGTGACGGGCTCGAGCGGCTCAGGGCTCCGGACTCCGTCCGTATCGAACGGGACCTCGCCGAAGGGCTTCCGCCTGTCATGGTCGACCCGGACCAGGTCCGGCTCGTGCTCGACAACCTCTTCGCAAACGCGATCCAGGCGATGCCGGAAGCCGGCGTGCTGACAGTCAGGACCCGCTCGGTGGGCGGCCGGATCGAGATCAGCGTCGAGGACACGGGTGTCGGGATCGCGCCCGAGCATCTCGAGCGGATCTTCGAGCCCCTCTTCACGACCAAGAGCAAGGGGATAGGCCTCGGCCTGTCACTCGCCAAGCGCCTGGCGGAGGCCAACGACGGCACGATCAGAGTCGAGAGCATAGCCGGCAGCGGAGCCCGTTTTCTCTTGGAGCTCGGTCAAGGAGAACGCGCATGAGCCCGACAACCGGCAGGATCCTCGTGGTGGACGACGACCCGGGGATGCTCGACACGCTGACGGACGTGCTGTGCGCCACCGGGTATGAGACGTCGGCGGCCGCGTCGGGACACGCCGCGCTCGCGCATGCGCGGGCGGGCAGATTCGACCTCGTCCTCATGGACGTTCAGATGCCAGGTCTCAACGGCGTGCAGACTCTGCACGCGCTGCTCGCCCTCGACCCCGCCATCGCCGTCATCATGATGACCGCGTACTCGCGCGACGATCTGGCGGTGGAGTCGGAGCGGGCGACTGGCTTCGGCGTGCTCTCGAAGCCGCTCGACCTGGACCGGGTCCTGCCCCTCGTGAAGCGCATCGTGTCCTCTCGCGCGGGCGGCCGCGAGGGCGAAGGCCCGGCCCCGGCATGATCGACCCGGCCAGCATCCTGGTCATCGACGACGATCCCGGCACGTGCCAGACCATTGGCGACGTGCTGGAGCTGCGCGGCCACGCGATCCAGATCGCCACCCGCGGCCGGTCGGCGCTGGAAACTCTGACCCGACGCGCCGTCGATCTCGCCATCCTGGACATCCAGCTCCCGGACATCTCGGGTCTCGAGCTCCTTCAATCGCTCAAGAGGTCGTCTCCCGCTACGGAAGTGATCATCATCACGGGTCACGCGTCGGTGCCGAGCGCCGTCCAGGCGATCAACGGCACGGCGTTCGCGTACCTGACCAAGCCGTTCGAGATGGACCACCTGCTGGCAACCGTTGACAAGGCGCTCGGCAAGCAACGGCTCGAGCGGGCACTGCGCGAGTCGGAAGAACGCTATCGCCTGGTGGCCGAGCACATCCAGGATGCGATCTTCCTGCTCGACCTCGAGGGATGCGTGGTGTTCGCCAATCGCCGCGGGGCGGAGCTGACCGGATACACAGAGGCCGAGTTCCACAACCGGCCCCTCTCGTCATTCCTGACTCCGGAGGGCGCGGTCGAGGCTGTGAGCCGCCTCGAGGCAGCCAGGACAAGCCACGAGGTCGATCGCTTCTTCGAGACCGAGCTGGTCAGACGTGACGGAAGCCGGATCTGGGTCGAGGCCAACGTCGCCAACGTCCTCAAGGATGGACAAATCTCGGGCCGCCTCGCGGTAGTCCGCGACATCACGGCCCGGCGGCAGGCCGAAGCCGCCCTCCGGCAGACGAGCCAGCGGCTTCAGGCCGTCGTCGACGCCTCCCCGGTGGCAATCAGCGTGGTCGATGAGGCTGGGCGAGTGGTGTTCTGGAGCAGGGCGGCTGCCAAGCTGCTGGGCTGGCCCGAGGAGGAGATTCTCGGGCGACAGCTCCCGACCGTCCCGGATCAGCGGCGGCTAGAGTTCGAGGCGGCCATGGCACGAAGCCGGGGCGGCGAGGCGACCCTGTACGAGACGCAGTGGCTGCGCAAGGACGGATCGCTCGTCGACGTCATCGCTTCCGGCGCCCCTCTCATCGGCCCCAACGGTGGGACCACGGGTACCATGGTCATGCTCGTGGACATCACGGAGCGAAAAGAGCTCGAGGAGCAGCTCCGCCAGGCTGTCAAGATGGAGGGGATCGGCCGGCTGGCCGGCGGCGTGGCCCACGATTTCAACAATCTCTTGACGGTCATCGGGGGGCGCACGTACCTCCTCCTGAGCCAGATGCCCGCCGACCATGCAATGAGACGGGACATCGAGCTCATCCAGCAGACCGGCGCCCGCGCCGCGGCGCTGACGCGCCAGCTTCTGGCGTTCAGCCGCAAGCAGATCCTCGAGCCCACGGAGCTCGATCTCAACGAGGTCGTCTCGGACATGCAATCGCTCCTCGACCGCCTGCTCGGGGAGGATGTCGACATCGCCATGGACCTCGATCCCGACCTCGGAACGGTCACGGCCGACTACGGCCAGATCGAGCAGGTGATCGTCAACATGGCCGTCAACGCCCGTGACGCGATGCCACGGGGCGGCCGGCTCACGCTCGAGACCCGCAATGTCGAGCTCGACGAGACCTACGCGCGCCAGCATGTGGACGTGCGGCCGGGCGCGTACGTGGCTCTCACCGTCAGCGATACGGGCACCGGGATGGACGCGGCGACGCGAGCCCGCGTTTTCGAGCCCTTCTTCACGACGAAGGCGCCCGGCAAGGGAACTGGACTCGGCCTCGCCACGGTGTATGGCATCGTCAAGCAGAGCACCGGACACATCACCGTGTACAGCGAGCCAGGATACGGGACGAACTTCCGAGTCTACCTTCCGAGGACCGAGGCTGCGGAAGTTCTGCCGCTGGAGGCCAGACGCGAAACCTCGCCCCGGGGGAGCGAAACCGTGCTGCTCGCGGAGGACGACTCCAATCTCCGCACGCTGGCGCGCGAGATTCTGGAGACTCAGGGGTACACGGTGCTCGAGTCGCAGGACGTCGAGGACGCCATCCGCATCGCCGAGGGTTACGGGGGCGCCGTCGAGCTCCTCGTCACGGACGTCGTGATGCCGCGCATGAGCGGCCGCGCCCTGGCGGATGCGGTGAAGCGCCACAGGCCCGACATCGAGGTCCTGTTCATGTCGGGCTATACGGACGATGCCATCGTTCACCACGGAGTGCTCGATCCCGCCACGCCCTTTCTCCAGAAGCCGTTCAACCCCGGCAGCCTGGCGCGCAAGGTGCGGGAGGTCCTCGATGGGACGCCATAGCCACGGCAGCTGACTGCCGCGGCGCGGGGACGACGGCCTGCTGAGCTGAGGGGCGCCCGGCCTCAGGCGCCCGTGCTGCCGAAGCTGCCCTCGCCGCGGGTGGAGTCGGGCAGCCGGTCCACCTCGAAGAGGCGCGCCTGGGCAACGGGCTGGACCACCAGCTGGGCGATGCGCTCGCCGCGCTCGATCGCGACAGCGCCGGCACCGTGGTTGATGAGCAGGACCTTCAGCTCACCGCGGTAGCCCGAGTCGATGAGCCCCGGCGCGTTGAGCACGGTCACGCCCTTCTGCATGGCCAGGCCCGAGCGCGCCAGCACGAAGCCTGCCTGGCCGTCAGGGAGGGCGACGGCGAGCCCGGTGGGGACGAGCCGTCTCTCGCCCGGCTCGAGCGTCACGGCCTCCGAGGCGCGCAGGTCGAGCCCCGCGTCACCCGGCTTCGCGTAGGCGGGCAGCGGCAGCGCACGATCCAGCCTGACGGCGGCGATGTCCACGCGAAGCGGCTGCGCGCCGCTATCCCGATCCTCCTCCCTGGTCTTGGCCACCCCTGACCTCCCGTCACGCCGGGGTTCGGCGGGATCTGTCGCTGTCAGCCGAGATTAGCAGAAGCGGCACATGCGTGACGCTTTGTGCGCGTCAGGGCGGCGGGAACGCCCGCGAAAGTGGCGCAGCTCATGGACTTCAGTGCGTGGCTTGCCTCTTGCTTCAGGAATCGGCAGGGGACACCATGAAACAGGACACGTCGGTGTGGGCGACATTCTTCCTGGCCGTCGCGGCCGCGCTGGCGCTGTCCTTCCTCCTGACCGGTTGCGCCTCGAGCGGCCCCGAGCCGGCCCCCAAAGCCGCCGGCGACAGCTGGGGCGCGTGCGACCGCTCGCGCATGGTCCGCGTCATGCTGGTCTGCCGGCAAACCAGGACCGAGCCCGTATCCGATTTGAGTCGTTGACGGGCGGCGGGCGTGTCCCGACACTGGCGCCATGTTGGCCCTGGTGCGCTCGGCCACCGTATTCGGCATCGAGGCCGCCGACGTCTTCGTCGAGGTGGATGTGGCCCCTGGTTTGCCGTCCTTCACCACGGTGGGGCTGCCGGATTCGACCGTGCGCGAGAGCCGCGACCGCGTGCGCGCCGCGATACGGAACGCCGGGCTCGAGTTCCCCGTGGACCGCATCACGATCAATCTCGCCCCAGCCGAGCTCCGCAAGGAAGGCGCCGCCTTCGACTTGCCGATGGCGCTGGGCATTCTCTTGGCTACGGGCATCGTCAAGCCGGGACTCATCGAGGACGCGATCGCCCTCGGCGAGCTTTCGCTCGACGGCCACATCCGCCCGGTCCGCGGCGTGCTACCTGTGGCGCTCCACTGCCGGCGCCGCGGCGTCCCGCGCCTCCTCGTGCCCGCTGGCAACGCGGCCGAGGCCGCCGTCGTCAGCGGCGTCGGCGTCATCCCACTCGCCACGCTCCACGATGCCCTCGAGTACCTGAACGGCGAGCGCGAGATCCCCGCTCACCAGCCCGACGAGGGCGCCTGGAACGCGCGCCCGGAAACCGACGGGCTCGATCTTGCCGACGTGCGGGGGCATGTCTGGGCCAAGCGCGCGTTGGAGATCGCCGCGGCGGGCGGCCACAACCTCCTCATGCTGGGCCCGCCAGGCTCGGGCAAGACGATGCTGGCCCGCCGTCTCGGCACCATCCTGCCGCCTTTGGCTCTCGAGGAGGCGATCGAGATCACCGCCGTGTGGAGCGTGGCCGGGCTCCTGCCGGCGGGGCACGGCCTCGTGCGCGAGCGTCCGTTCCGCGCGCCTCACCACACGGCCTCAGGTGCTGGGCTGATCGGCGGCGGCACCGTCCCGCATCCCGGCGAGGCGAGCCTAGCGCACCTGGGCGTGCTCTTCCTCGACGAGTTGCCGGAGTTCTCTCAGCGCGTCCTCGAATCGCTGCGGCAGCCTCTCGAAGACGGCAGCGTGGTCGTCTCGCGCGCGGCCGGCAGCGCGGCCTTCCCGGCCCGCTTCCAGCTGGTGGGCGCCGCCAATCCGTGCCGGCGGGGCTGCGCGTCGCTCGAGGCGTGCGTGTGCGCGCCGGGCGAGAAGCGCCAGTACCTGGCCAGGCTGTCGCGGCCGCTGCTCGACCGCATCGACCTTCACCTCGAGGTGCCCGCCGTCGCTTACGCGGAGTTGTCATCCGATGGGGCGGAGTGCTCCAGGACGGTGCGCGCCCGGGTCGAGACCGCGCGCCTCCGTCAGGCCGGGCGCCTCGCGGGGTCGGGCGCGCGCGTCAACGCGCGGATGAGCGGGCGCCAGGTGCGCCGCTTCTGCCCGGTGCCGCCGGAGGCGACGCGATTACTCGCCCAGGCGGTCAGCCGCCTCGGCCTCTCCGCTCGCGGTCACGACCGGGTTCTCAAGGTCGCGCGCACTATCGCCGACCTGGCGGGATGTGAGAGGATAGCCGCGGAGCACGTGTCCGAGGCCGTGCAGTACCGAGGCCTGGACCGCGGCCTCTGAGCCTTTGGCCACGGCTGCACACATGGGATGTGCGAGCCGCACGCGTGGCTCCAAGGAGACCCCATGACGACGCCGCATTCGATGACGCTTCCCCGTGAGGGGACGACCCTCCTGATCGTGGACGTGCAAGAGCGTCTCTTCCCCGCCATGGACGCCGACCACCGCGAGGAGGTCATGCGCAACATCAAGATCCTCGCCGCGGCGGCCCGACGGCTACACCTGCCCGTGGTGGCAACCGAGCAGTACCCCAAGGGCCTCGGCCATACATTGCGCGAGCTGAACGAAGCCCTCGGGCCCGAGATCCAGCCGGTGCCGAAGGTCAGCTTCTCCTGCTGGGCTGCGGAAGAAGTGCGCGAGCGGCTCCAGGCGGCCGGTACGCAACGCGTGATCCTGGCGGGAATCGAGGCGCATGTGTGCGTCCTGATCACGGCGCTCGACCTCATGGGCGAGGGCGTGGCTGTGCACGTGCCCGCCGACGCCGTCACCTCGCGGACGCAGGGCAACTGGCGGCTCGGCACGGAGCAGCTGAGACAGGCGGGCGCCGTCGTCACCGCCACCGAGACCATCGTCTTCCAGCTCCTCGGCCAGGCCGACACGGACGACTTCCGGGAGCTCGCCCGCCTCGTCCGCTGATGCCCCGTTATTTCGACATCGGTTCGACGGTCCTCATCGTGGTGGGCTACGGCATCCTGCCGGAGGAGGAGGACCGCCCGGTCGCCTACGACCTGAAGCGCGCGATCACGTCGCGCGTCCTTGGCGCGGAGAGCCGCGGCGCCGTGGTCGTGAGCGACATGTGGATGGTCAACCAGGAAATGGCCGAGCTCTTCCCCGCCATCGCCGTGGGCGGGCCCGGCGTCAACGCCTTCGCGGCCCAGATCTACGAGGAGCTGCCGGTGGCGTTCACCAGAGACGAGCGCGTTTTCATCCAGATGAGCGAGGGCCCTGGCAAGCGCGCCGCCCTGTGGGGCATGGACCAGGAGGCGACGCGGGAGGCTGCGGAGCGGTTCGTGAGGGACGGTTACCTGGACCGCTTCCTCGATACGGTCTGGAAGCGGAACGCCTAACGGGCGGTCGGTCCGGCCTTGCCCCGCGGGATATTCGTGATGGTGACGGTCCCGTCGGTCTCCGTGTAGCGATAGACGACGCTGCGGACGCTCCTGCCGCTGCCCGCGCCGCCCGACCCGAGGATCCTCTGAACGTACTGTTGGGTCTCGGCATACGGCGGGACGCCGCCGTAGTAGTCCACCGCCTTCTCCCCCGCGTTGTACGCCGCCAGGGCGAGAGGCACGTTGCCCGGATATCTGTCGAGGAGGTAGCGGAGGTGGCGTACCCCGCCCTCGATGTTCTCACGCGGGTCGAAGGCGTTGCGCACGCCGAGCGAGGAGGCCGTGCGCGGCATGAGCTGCATCAGCCCCTGCGCGCCCTTGTTGGAAACGGCCCGCGGGTTGAAGGCGGACTCGACGCGGATCACCGCTTCGACGAGGTCGGCGGCCACGCCGTGGCGCGCGGCGACCTCGCGGATCTCATCGCCAAAGCGCGAGCGGATGGCCTCGGGCAGCCTGAGCCAGCCCTGCGCCGTGCCCGAGAGGGCACCGATGCGCCGGAAGCGCGGGTCCGTCGGCGCATTGGTGAAATGGGCGACGCCGTCTTCATCCACCAATCGGTAGAGACCCGAGGCGAAGGCCGGTGGCGCCAGGGCGGAAACGAGGGTCAGTGAGGCGAGAACGGCGAGCAGGAACACAGTAAGTCGAAGATAGCCGAACAGCAGCCGATTTCGCAAACTGAAACGGATGCCGGGATCCGGCATCCGTTTCCTGCTTGTAGAACGGCTACTTGACTTTAGTTGCGCGAGGACAGCAGGGCGTCCCGAATCCTGCCGCCACGCGGCAGGGCGTCTTCGAGAGCCAAGTCCAGCACTTCCTCCACCGAGTCCACAAGGTGAAAGGTCATGGTCTCCCGGAGGCGCTCGGGCACGTCCTCGAGCAGATTCTTCTCATTCCGCCGCGGCAGGATGACCGTGCTGACACCTGCGCGCCGGGCAGCGAGCACCTTCTCCTTGATGCCGCCCACCGCGAGCACGCGGCCGGACAGCGTCACCTCGCCCGTCATCGCCAGGCGCGGCTTGACGGCCCTCTGGCTCATCAGCGAGGCCAGCGCAGTGACCATGGTCACGCCGGCGGAGGGACCGTCCTTGGGGATGGCGCCGGCCGGGACGTGGACGTGTATGTCCGACGTGTCCCAGAAATCGGACCGGATGCCGAGATCGGCGGCGTGCGAGCGCACCCAGGACAGCGCGGCCTGTGCCGACTCCTTCATCACGTCGCCCAGCTGACCCGTGAGCGTGAGCGTCTTGCCCCCCTTCATGCGCGTGGCCTCGATGAAGAGGATGTCACCGCCGGCCGCCGTCCAGGCCAGGCCAATGGCGACGCCGGGCACGCGGGTGCGCTCCTCGAGCTCTTCCACCAGGAAGCGGGGCGCGCCCAGGAGCTCGCCCACCAGCTTTGGAGTCACCTCGACGGACTCCGTCGATCCTTCCACGCGCCGCTTGGCGACCTTGCGCGTGATGGCGGCGATCTCGCGCTCCAGGTTGCGCAGCCCGGCTTCCCGCGTGTAGTGGCGGACGAGCTGGGTCAGCGCGGCGTCGGTCCAGCGGATCTGGTCGCCCTCCACGAGGTCACCCGTGGCCAAGCCATGCTCCCGCGCCTGCTTGGGCACGAGGTGCTGGCGCGCGATGCGGACCTTCTCCTCCTCCGTATAGCCGGGAAGCTCGATGATCTCCATCCTGTCGCGGAGCGCCGGCGGCACGGTGTCGAGGAGGTTGGCCGTCGTGATGAAGAGCACACGCGAGAGATCGAACGGCACGTCGACGTAGTGGTCCCGGAAGGCGACGTTCTGCTCGGGGTCGAGAACCTCGAGGAGCGCCGAGGCCGGGTCGCCCCGGAAGTCCATCCCCAGCTTGTCGATCTCGTCGAGCATGAGCACCGGGTTCTTGGACTCGGCGCGGCGCAGTCCCTGGATGATCTGTCCCGGCAACGCGCCGATATAGGTGCGCCGGTGGCCGCGGATCTCGGCCTCGTCCCGCATGCCGCCGAGCGAGATCCGGTGGAACTTGCGCCCGAGCGCCCGAGCGATCGAGCGTCCGAGCGAAGTCTTTCCCACCCCGGGCGGGCCCACGAAGCACAGGATGGGGTCCTTCCCCGCGGGCCGGATGCTCTTGACCGCGAGATACTCGAGGATGCGATCCTTGACCTTTTCGAGCCCCGAGTGATCCGCGTTCAGGACCGCGCGAGCGGTCGCCAGGTCCAGCGAATCCTCGGTCTCCTTGCTCCACGGCAGGGCCACGAGCCACTCGAGGTAGGTCCGCGCCACGGTGTACTCGGCGGCGGCGGGCGACATCCTGGAGAGCCTCTCGAGCTCTCTGAGCGCCTCTTTCTTGGCCTCCTCCGTCATCCCGGCCGCCTCGATCTTCTGGCGGAGCTCGTCGGTCTCCTGGGTGCGCTCATCGGTCTGGCCGAGCTCTTTCTGGATGGCCTTGAGCTGCTCCCGAAGGTAGTAGTCGCGCTGGCTCTTGCCCACCTCGGACTCGACCTGGGACTGGATGCGGGAGCCGAGCTCCAGCACCTCGGCCTCCTTGGTCAGCGCCGCCACGAGCCGCGCAAGCCGCGCCTTGACGTCGGCCGTGGCGAGCAGCTCCTGCTTCGTCTGGGTCGAGAGCGAAGGCAGCGAAGCCGCGACGGCATCGGCGACACGCCCCGGGTGCGTCTGCTGCGCGATCGCCTCCGCGATCTCGTCGGGGACCAGTGGCGAGAGCTCCGCGATCCGCCTGAAGAGCGCCGTGGCATTGCGCGTGAGCGCCTCGGCTTCGAGATCACCCGCGGCCGGCATGATGTCCGGCACCTCCTCCACGCGCGCACGGAGGAACGGCTGGGTCTGCACCACCTCGAGCAGCCGGATGCGCGCGAGCCCCTGCACCGCCATGCGAACGGTTCCGTCCTGCTGTTTGAAGACCTTGTAGATGGACGTGTAGGTGCCGATGCGCTGCAGATCACCCTCCTGGGGCTCGTTCATCGCGGGGTCGAGCTGCGCGAAGGCGCCGATGGCGCTGCCGGCACTGACCGCGTCGGAAATCAGGGCGACAGACGACGCGCGACCGGCCGCCATCGGCACCATCGCGTGCGGGAAGACCACGGTATCCCGAAGCGGCAGCACCGAGATGACATCGGGCACGCCCATATTCGCGCTGTCCCTCGCGCCGTCCGCTTTCAGTTCTTCGGCCATTTCGATCCGTCCTTTCAGAGCCCGCTCAGAAGAGGTCGACGGGCTTCAAGTGGCTCGAGGCCGCCCGCACCAGCGCCTCGCCGCGGCCCCGGCTCGCGGCATCCCGCATCTCCCCCATCTCGATTCGCACATGGTTCGTGAGGTCCTCGACCTGGCGCTGCATGTCCAGCATGCGCCGCCTCATCTTTAAGATGATCTCGATGCCCGCGAGATTCACCCCGAGGTCCCGCGCCAGCCGGATGACCCTGGCGATCTCCTCCACGTCCTCGGACGAGTACATCCGCGTCCGGCCCTCGGTTCGGGAGGGGCGGATCAGGCCCTTCTTTTCGTACATCCGGAGCGTTTGGGGGTGGAGCTGCAGCATCTCCGCCACGACTCCGATCATGTAGAGCGGCCTGCCCTTGTTGGTCACGCTCCCGCCCCCTGGCGCGGTGGCGCCGGCAGGAGCCGGCCAATCTCGCGGAAGAGCTCCTGCGTACGCGCGTCGATCCCACGTGGAACAGCCACGTGCACGGTGACGTAGAGGTCGCCCCGCCCCTCCCCGCTCAGTCGCGGCAGGCCTCGGCCCCGCAAGCGGAGAACCTGGCCGCCCTGCGTTCCCGACGGCACCACGATCTCGCCTGCGCCTTCGAGCGTGAGCACCGAGACGCGCGCGCCCAGCACAGCCTCGACGACGGTCACCGTGAGGTCGATGTACAGGTTGTCGCCCTTGCGTGTGAAGGCCGCATCCTCGTGCACGCGCGTGACGACGATCAGGTCACCGCGCGGCCCGCCGAATGGGCCCGCATGTCCCTCGCCGGGCACGCGGATCTGCACGCCCGTGTCCACGCCGGCGGGAATGGCGACGGCCACGGTGGCGGTCTCGGAGCATAGGCCGCGCCCCCGGCACTTGGAACAGGGATCGCTGATCCGCTCGCCGGCCCCGCCGCAGGCCGGGCAAGCCTGGGAGGCCCTCCCGCCCTGATTCGTCCAGACGGTGCCGGTGGCGCCGCAGTGGCTACAAGGCGCGACGCTGGCCCCTGGACGATTGCCCGTCGCCTGGCACGCGCGGCACGGCGAAAGGCGCTCCACCGTCACGTCGACGGCGACGCCCGAGGCGGCCTGCTGGAAGGAGAGCTCGACCGGAGCGTGGAGCTCTTCGCCGCGACGGCCGACCGTCGGCGGTGAGGTTCTTCCGGGCCGCGCGCCACGCTCCTTGACCAGGGATCCGCGGTCGTAGACAGTGCGCGCCGTCGGATCACTCAAGACCCGGTATGCTTCGACGATCTCCCCGAAGAGAGCTTCGGTATCGCGGTCCCAGAAATTCACGTCCGGCGAGTAGCGCCGGGCCAACCGCTGATACGCCTGTCGAATCTTGACAGGCGTGGCGCTGACTCCGACTCCGAGCACCGCGTAATAGTCACGTGGCATGGGTGGCCTCGCGGGGACGGCCCGGGGAATCCGGGCCGCCCCCGCTGATCCCTACTTCTTGTCGCCGAGGTCCTTGAACTCGGCGTCGATCACGTCGCTCTTCGAGTCCGGGGCCTGCGCGCCGTCACCCGACGCGGCCTGGCCGCCCGGCGGCTGCGCGGAGGCCTGCGCCTCGCGGTACATCACCTCGGCGAGCTTGTGGGAGGCCTTCGTCAGCGCCTCCTGCGCGCGCTTGATGCGGTCGAGGTCGTCACCCTTGAGAGCCTCGCGCGCCTCGCCCATCGCCGCTTCGATTGCCTGCTTGTCCTCGGCCGGGACCTTGTCGCCGTGGTCGCGCAGCGTCCGCTCGGTCGAGTAGACCAGCGAGTCGCACTGGTTCTTGACCTCGATGGCCTCGCGGCTCCTCGCGTCCTCGGCCGCATGGGCCTCGGCCTCTTTCTTCATCCGCTCGATCTCGTCCTTCGTGAGGCCGGACGAGGCCGTGATGGTGATGTTCTGCTGCTTGGCCGTCGCTTTGTCGCGCGCCGAGACGTTCAGGATGCCGTTCGCGTCGATGTCGAACGTCACCTCGACCTGCGGCACGCCGCGCGGCGCCGGCGGTATACCGTCCAGGTGGAAGCGCCCGAGCGTTCGGTTGTCCCGGGCCATGGGCCGCTCGCCCTGGACCACGTGCACCTCAACCGACGGCTGGCTATCCGAGGCCGTGGTGAAGGTCTCGGTCTTCTTCGTCGGGATCGTGGTGTTGGCCTCGATCAGCCGGGTCATCACGCCGCCGAGGGTCTCGATGCCGAGCGACAGCGGCGTCACGTCGAGGAGCAGGAGATCCTTGACCTCGCCCGTGAGCACGGCCGCCTGCACCGCGGCGCCAACGGCCACCACCTCGTCAGGGTTGACGGTCTTGTTGGGCTCCTTGCCGAAGAGCCTCTTGACCTCCTCCTGCACCTTCGGCATGCGGGTCTGCCCGCCCACCAGGATGACCTCGTCGAGATCGCCGGCACTGACGCCAGCCTGGCGCATGGCCTCCCGGCACGGGGTCAGGCTCCGCTCGATGAGCTCAGCCACGAGGGACTCGAGCTTGGCGCGCGTGAGCGTGAGCACGAGGTGCTTGGGCCCGGTCGCGTCCGCCGTGATGAACGGCAGGTTGATCTCCGTCTGGATCACCGTCGACACTTCGCACTTGGCCTTCTCCGCCGCCTCCTTGAGGCGCTGGAGGGCCATGCGGTCCTTCCGGAGGTCGATGCCGTGCTCCTTCTTGAACTCATCGGCAATCCAGTCGATGACTTTCTGATCGAAGTCGTCACCCCCGAGGTGCGTGTCGCCGTTGGTCGCCTTGACCTCGACGACGCCCTCGCCGATCTCGAGGATCGAGATGTCGAAAGTGCCACCGCCCAGGTCATAGACGGCGATCGTCTCGTCCTTCTTCTTGTCGAGGCCATAGGCGAGCGCCGCCGCCGTCGGCTCGTTGACGATACGGAGCACTTCGAGGCCCGCGACGGCGCCGGCGTCCTTGGTCGCCTGGCGCTGGCTGTCGTTGAAGTAGGCCGGCACGGTGATGACGGCCTGCGTGACCTTCTCGCCGAGGTACGCTTCCGCCGCTTCTTTCAGCTTGCGCAGGATCAGAGCCGAGATCTCGGGCGGCGAGTACTCCTTGCCCCGCGCCTCGACCCGCACATCCCCGTTGGGCGCCTTGACGACCTTGTAGGGAACGAGCTTCACCTCGTGCAGCACTTCGTCATAGCGCCGTCCCATGAACCGCTTGATCGAGAAGATCGTGTTCTCCGGGTTCGTGATAGCCTGACGCTTCGCCACCTGCCCCACGAGGGTCTCGCCTTCCTTCGTGAGGGCCACCACCGAGGGGGTCAGGCGGCTGCCTTCCTGGTTGGCGATGACGGTCGGATCGCCACCCTCCACCACGGCAACCACCGAGTTCGTCGTTCCGAGGTCGATGCCGATCACCTTCGCCATGTCTCATTCTCCTGTAAAGAAGTCTCGCGTCAGGGGCCCGGGCGGCGGGGCGAGACGCCCCGCCGCCGGCCAGCTGCGTTACTGCACGTCGATCTTGATCTCCTTGGGCTTGACCGATTCCACCTTCGGCAGCGTCACGGTCAGCACGCCGTCGTGGTAGCTCGCGCGAACCCCGTCCGCCTGCACCGGGATCGGGAGCTGGAAGATCCGCTCGACGCGCCCGCCCCACCGCTCGGCACGGAAGTACTGCTCGGGCTTCACGTCCACGGGCTCCACCCGCTCGCCCTTGAGACTGAGCAGGTCGCCAGTGATGGACACCTGCACATCCTTCTCGCTCATGCCCGGCAGGTCCACCTTGATCATCAGCTCGTCCCTGGTCTCGTACATGTCCGCCGCCGGGACCCAGGCACGCTCTTGGACGCTGCCCTCTGTGGTGCGGCCAAAGACGGTCTCGAGAAGGCGGTTGACCTCGGACTGCATATCGCCGAACCCTCGCGCTCCTACCCACGGCTCCAACGCTTGATTGAACGGACGCCAACGCATTACAGCCATGACTAGCCCTCCTTGATTGTGTTCGGGCACCCCTGCTCGGGTACCCTTAACCTGAGTCTATCTACCTTATATATCCTGAGTTGTAGCCTGTCAAGACGGGTTCCCTAATTTTTCCAAAGTCCTGAAATATCGGGCAAGTGCTACTGTAAGGGCCTATGAAACTCGGGTGCGCCGGCTGCCTCATCCTCATAGTCCTCCTGGTCTTTCTGGCCGCCGTGGTCGGAGCCTTCTTCGTTCTGTCAGGCAACATGTTCCAGGAGCCTCGCTTCGAGGTCCTGGATTGGAGCCGGGCCGATGTCGCGGCCACTCGATCCAAGCTGTATGAGATAGCCCAGCGCGACGCCGGCCAGTCCGGCCGCCAGGATCCGATAATTCTCACCGAACGAGAGGTCAATGCCTGGCTAGTCCGCCACCTGGCCGAGACGGCGGGGCTTCGCTTCGATCCGTTCGCGATGAGGCTCACCCAGGGGCGGTTCGTTCTTCAGGGCCGGACGCCTCTCCGCAGCCTCTTTCAGGGCCCGCCCTTCGCCCAGCTCGTTCCCTATTTCCCCGCGGCGCAGCTCAACCGGCCCATCTGGATCACGGTCCGTGGCTACGTCTCGGTCCAGCCGGGAGAGCCGGGGGGCAAGCCGGGGCGCGCGCGTGTGACGCTCACCGAGTTCAACCTGGGCAAGCAGCCGGTGGGCAGCTGGCCATTCTCGGTCGTGATGGGCCCCGCGGGATTGGGGCTGCTCAGCTGGCCGGTGCCGGGAGTGGTGCGGGACATCGACATCGCGGACAGGCGGGTCGTGATCGAGACACGCTAGCCCCCGGCTGCCCCCTTGGCGGCTTGAACGAAGCGCAGCTGGAGGTCGTAGAGGATTTCCTCGAGGAGGTGGCTCTCTTGCTCGGTCCGGTTGCCCTCGGTCTTGAGCCGGAGCAGCGAGAGGAGATCGATGGCCTCTTTGGCCTGCCCGAGATCGAGGACCCGCTCGCCGGTTTCCGGATCGGCCGCTTCGCCGAGGTTCACCAGCGCCGAGCTCGCGAGCATGATGAACAGGCCCTGGAGATCGGGGCCGGGCGGGGGCGGAGCGGTCGGACCAGAGGACGCAGAGCCCGCGGTCGTGGCGCGGGGGGACGCCGCGGCGGCAGTGGCTGGATCAGGCGCGGAAGGCGTCTCGTCGGTGTCGTCTCGCCGCCGCCTGTCCGTGACCTTGAAAGTCTCGTCTTCAGCCATGCGAAATCCTCATATAGGGCGGGCAGAGCCTAGCATGCGACCCCAAGACCTTCAAGAAGCCAACCCCCGTTGTGTATAATGCTCTGGCGACTTCGAGATCGCTCATGGCAGACTCCGCCGGCGTTCTCTTCGAAGCACTGCTTTCCCTCATGGGCCGCCTAAGGGGCGAGGGAGGTTGCCCCTGGGACCGCGAGCAGACGCGGGCTTCCCTCAAGCCATACCTGATCGAAGAGACCTATGAAGCGCACGAGGCCCTGGGCGAGGGTCGGACCGACCATATCGTCGAAGAGCTGGGAGACGTCCTCTTCCAAGTGGTCTTCCATTGCCAGATAGCCCAAGAGCAGGGCGAGTTCACCATGGCAGAAGTCTTGCAAGGGGTTCTTCGGAAGATGACAACCCGGCACCCCCATGTCTTCGCGGACGCTCAGGTGGCCGACGCCCATGAGGCGTTGCACCAGTGGGAGCGCATCAAGAGAGCCGAGGGTCACGGCGGCGGGAGTCCAAGGTCGGCGCTCGACGGCGTGCCACTGAGCCTTCCATCGCTCATGCGAGCGCAGCGGCTACAGGTCAAGGCGGGGCGCGTCGGGTTCGATTGGCCCTCGTGGCGGGAGGCATGGAACAAGGTGCGCGAGGAATTGACGGAGACCGGCGACGCCGTGGCCGCGGGCGATGCCGCGCGGATCAGAGCCGAGATCGGCGACCTGCTCTTTTCCCTCGTCAATGTAGCGCGGCTCCTCGAGATTGATGCCGAGGACTCGCTTCGGCAAGCCGCCGATACGTTCATCCGACGTTTCAAGGAGGTGGAGGCCGCGATGAGGGCCGAGGGCCGGCAGGTGGGCGAGGCGTCCGCGGAAGATCTCGAGCGGGAATGGGAGGCGGTGAAGTCGCGCGAGGTGCCCGGGCAGGGCGGGGTGGGGAGATGACTGGGACGGTGAAGGTCAAGATCGGCGGCACGACGTTTTCGATCGTCCGCGGCGACATCACCGAGGCGGAGGTGGACGCCGTCGTCAACGCGGCCAACGCCGAGCTCTGGATGGGCGCGGGTGTGGCGGGCGCGATGAAGCGCAAGGGCGGGACCGTGATCGAGGAGGAGGCCGTGCGCCAGGGGCCGATCGAGCCGGGCGAGGCTGTACTCACCGTCGCCGGCAACCTGCCCGCGACCCACGTGATCCACGCGGCCGCCATGGGAAGCAACCTCAAGGCCGATCCGGACAAGATCGCCGCGGCCACGCGCTCAGCGCTCGCGATCGCCGAGAAGCACCGGATGCTGTCCATCGCCTTCCCCGCCCTGGGCTCGGGCGTCGGCGGCGTGCCTCCAGCCCAGTCCGCCGACGCCATGGTCTCGGCCGTCGTCGAACATGTGCGAACGGGCAAGACGAGCCTGCAGAAGGTGATGTTCGTGCTCTATCAGGACGAGACCTTCAAGGCGTTCTCGGACGCACTGAAGCGCCTGGCAGGGGCCAGTTGAAAGGACCCGTGCGCTCCGGCGCCGAACCCATGGCAGAACCCAAGCTCGGACAACCAGTCAGCCGTCGCCTCGGCGATCTCCTCGTCCGCGAGGGGCTCATCGACAACGACCAGTTGGCGCGCGCGCTCCAGGAACAGAAAGGCTCCAACGACAAGCTCGGCTCCATCCTCGTCAAGCTCAGCTTCGTCACGGAAGAGAAGCTGATCGCGTTTCTGTCGCGACAGTACGGCATCCAGTCGATCACCCTTTCCCAGCTCGACATCGACCCGGACGTGCTCAAGCTCGTCCCGGAGCAGATCGCGCGCAAGTACGAAGTCCTGCCGGTCAAGCGCCAGGGCAACCAGCTGACACTCGCCATGGGCGACCCGACGAACGTCTTCGCGCTGGACGACGTCGGGTTCATGACCAACCTCCAGGTCGTCCCGGTCGTTGCCTCCCAGGTGGCGATTCGTCAGGCCATCGACCGCGCGTACAACAGCAAGGGCGGGGGCATCGCCGACATCGTCTCGGAGATGGAGGGAGCCGCCGCCGACGTCGAGCTGGTCGAGGGCGACGAAGAGGTCATCGCCAAAGTCGACGTCTTCGAGCTGAAGGAGTCGGCCGACGAGGCCCCGGTGGTGCGCCTGATCAACATGATCCTGGTGGACGCCATCCGCCGGGGCGCCTCTGACATCCATCTCGAGCCCTACGAGAAGGTCTTTCGGGTGCGCTTCCGCGTCGATGGTGTCCTCCACGAGATCATGACGCCGCCCAAGCGCCTCGAGGCCGCACTCACCTCGCGCGTCAAGATCATGGCGAGCCTGGACATCGCGGAGCGGCGCCTCCCGCAGGACGGCCGTATCAAGCTCCGCTTCAACCAGCGCGAGATCGACTTCCGCGTGTCCACGCTGCCGACGATCTTCGGCGAGAAGACCGTCATGCGCATCCTCGACAAGGACTCCCTGCAGCTCGACCTGACCATGCTGGGCTTCGACCCGTGGAGCCTCGAGCAGTTCACCAAGGCCATCCACAGCCCGTACGGCATGATCCTGATCACGGGGCCGACGGGCTCGGGCAAGACGACCACGCTCTACTCGGCCATCCACACCATCAACTCGCCCGATATCAACATCATGACGGCCGAGGACCCCGTCGAGTACAACCTCAAGGGGGTCAACCAGGTCCAGATCAACGAAGAGATCGGGCGCACATTCGCGGGAGCGCTGCGCGCCTTCCTGCGCCAGGATCCTGACGTCATCCTGGTCGGCGAGACCCGCGACCTGGAAACGGCGCAGATCGGCATCCGCGCCGCCCTGACGGGCCACTTGGTGCTCACGACGCTGCACACCAACGACTGCCCGTCCACCGTGGCCCGCCTGCTCGACATGGGCATCCCGCCCTTCTTGGTGTCTTCGTCCCTGATGCTGATCCTCGCCCAGCGCCTCGGGCGCCGCGTGTGTAAGGAGTGCAAGCAGCCGTACGAGGCCGACGAGGAGACGCTCGTGCCCTACGGGCACGTCCCGCAGGGGCTGGGCAAGGTCAACTTCTACAAAGGCAAGGGCTGCGCGACGTGCAGCTTCACGGGCATGAAGGGGCGCGTGGCCATCTACGAGGTCATGCCGGCCAGCCAGGAGATCCGCGACCTGATCATCCGGAACGCGCCGAGTGTCGAGATCGGCGAGACGGCGCAGGCCCAGGGCATGAAAACGCTCCGGCAGAACGCGCTGCAGAAGGTGCTCGACGGCATGATGACCGTGGAAGAAGTCCTCCGGGTTACCCTTGGATAGCATGCGATCAACAGAGGGGAGCGTCTAGGCTATGGCTGCAACGATGCACGACCTGCTGACGATCATGATCGAGCGGGGGGCGTCCGACCTGCACATTACGACCGGCACCCCGCCGCAGATTCGCCTGCACGGCAAGCTGACGCCGTTGACCCAGTTCGAGCGCCTGACGCCGCAGGACACCCAGCGGCTCGCCTACAGCGTGCTGAACGAGGGGCAGAAGCAGAAGTTCGAGGAGGAGAACGAGCTCGACCTGTCGTTCGGCATCCAGGGCCTGGCGCGGTTCCGCTGCAACGTCTACCGCCAGCGCGGCGCGGTCGCCGCCGCGATCCGGGTCATCCCCATCAAGATCCGGTCGTTCGATGAGCTCGGCCTGCCCGCGGTCGTCGAGCAGCTGGCCGACCGGCCCAAGGGCCTGATCCTCGTGACCGGGCCGACGGGCTCGGGCAAGTCGACGACGCTCGCGGCGATGGTGGACAAGATCAACAACGAGCGCACCGAGCACATCATGACGATCGAGGACCCGATCGAGTTCGTCCACCACCACAAGAAGTGCCTGGTGAACCAGCGCGAGGTCTTCTCGGACACCCAGTCGTTCAAGAACGCCCTCAAGTACATCCTCCGCCAGGACCCGGACGTGGTGCTGGTGGGCGAGATGCGCGACCTCGAGACCATTGCCGCCGCCCTGACCATCGCCGAAACGGGCCACCTGACACTCGGCACCTTGCACACCAACTCCTGCGCTCAGACCATCAACCGCATCATCGACGTCTTCCCGACCAGCCAGCAATCCCAGGTGCGGGCGCAGCTCTCGCTCGTGCTCGAGGGCGTGCTCTCCCAGCAGCTGATCCCGACCGCCGACGGCCGGGGGCGCGTCATGGCGCTCGAGATCATGGTCACGACGCCTGCCATCCGGAACCTGATCCGCGAGGAGAAGATCCACCAGATCTACTCGGCCATGCAGGCCGGCCAGAAGTTCGGCATGCAGACGATGAACCAGTCGCTCATCGAGCTGGTTCAGAAGCGCCAGATCAGCCGCGAAGAGGCGCTCAACCGGAGCATGCTGCCGGAGGAGCTGTCCCAGCTCGTGGGCGTCACCGCGGGCGGCGCCGCGACCGCCAGCCTCACGGGCGGCTCCCCGTTCGGCAGGCGGTAACCGGTGCTTCGCGAGGCAATAGCCTGAGCTAGACAGGAGAATGTGACATGGCAGTCTTCAGCTACCAGGGACGTGGTGCCGGCGGGACAACCACCGGAGAGATCGAGGCGCAGGATCGCATGTCGGCGGTGGGCGAGCTCCGCAGGCGCGCCATCCTCGTCACGAAGATCAGCGAGAAGGCCGGCGGCAAGACGGCGACCAAGGCCGGTGGCAAGGTCAAGGACAAGGAGATGGCGATCTTCACTCGCCAGTTCTCCACCATGATCGACGCGGGCCTGCCGCTCGTCCAGTGCCTCAACATCCTGTCCGAGCAGAGTGAGTCGAAAAACCTCCGGGACGTCACGGGTCGGGTCGCCAGGTCCGTGGAGCAGGGCTCGACCCTGGCCGAGGCGCTGCGGCGAAATCCTCGCACGTTCGACGACCTGTTCGTCAACCTCGTCGAGGTGGGCGAGACGGGCGGTATCCTGGACACGGTCTTCCAGCGGCTGGCGGCGTACATCGAAAAGGCCGCGGCGCTCAAGCGGAAGGTCAAGTCGGCCATGATCTATCCGTCGAGCATCATCGGCGTGGCGGGCCTGGTCGTCGTCTTCATGCTGACCTTCGTGATCCCGACGTTCACCAAGATGTTCAAGGACCTGGGCGCCGAGCTGCCGATACCGACCCAGGTGGTCGTCTGGCTCTCCGAATTCATGCGCAGCTACATTCTCCTCATCATCGCGGGCGCCGTCGGCTGCGTGTTCGCGCTCCGCGCCTATTACCGGTCGGAGCAGGGGCGCTCCACCATCGACGCGCTCCTGCTCAAGCTGCCGGTCATCGGCACGTTGATCCGCAAGGTCGCCGTCGCCCGCTTTACCCGCACGCTGGGCACTCTCGTGTCCTCAGGCGTGCCGATTCTCGAGGGCCTTCGCATCACCGCGCGCACCGCCGGCAACAAGGTCGTCGAGAAGGCGGTGATGCAGTGCCGCGCGGCCGTCACCGCGGGCAAGACGCTGGCCGAGCCGCTGAAGGCCTCGGGCGTCTTCCCGCCGATGGTCATCCAGATGATCTCGGTCGGCGAGCAGACGGGCGCGCTCGACGCCATGCTGTCCAAGATCGCCGACTTCTACGACGACGAGGTCGACACAGCCGTGGGCGCACTCACGGCCCTGCTCGAGCCGGTCATGATCGTCGTGCTCGGCGTGATCATCGGCGGCCTCGTCGTGGCCATGTACCTGCCGATCTTCAAGCTGGTCACGTTGGTCAAGTAGCGCGTGCCGGTGGACGAACCTCAGCCGCTCCGGACGTCCCTGCGCGGCCTGAGCTGGGCGCGGCTCATCACCGCCGCGATGGTCCTGACCGCGGGCGCCATGCTGCGCTACGCGGGCAGCTTTCCCTTCCACTTCCCGCCTTTCGCCCTCGCCGTGTCGGCCGCCGGGCTCGTCTCGTGCTTCCTCCTGATCGGGAGCGTGCACGGGGCCGATCTTCGCCGCTTCGCGTGGATGCAGGTCTGCCTCGACGTGGCCCTGGTGACGGGCATCATCGCGGCAAGCGGCGGGTCGGAGTCGGTCTTTTCGTTCCTCTACGTGCTGACGGTGCTGGAGGGCTGCTTCCTGCTGGGCCGGCGCGGCGGACTGGTCGCCGCCAGCCTCGCGGGCCTTCTCTACGTCGACGTCGTGCTGGGCCGCCACCTCCTGACCCTCCTGGGGCTGGCCGAGCCGGTCCAGCCGACCGTCCTCGAGGTGCTCACCGTCCTCCTGAACGCGGCGGTGCTGTTCGCCATCGCCCTCGTGGCCGGCTCGCTCGCCGAACGCTACTACCTCGCCCAGCGCAGCCTCGAGGACCAGCGCAAGGATTTTTCCGATCTCCAGGCGTTCAGGGATCTGGTCTTCCAGTCGGTCGGCTCCGGGCTGATCGCGGTCAACCCGTACGGGCGCATCACCGCCTTCAACCGCGCGGCGGAGTCCATCACGGGCGTCGCCGAAAAGGAGGCGCTCGGCCAGCCGTGGGAGGCTCTCTTCGGGCGGGAGGTGGACCTCGAGGAGGCGCGGCAGGCGGTCGCCGGACCGGGTGGCCAGTCCCGGCGCTACGAAATCCGCCTGCACAGGCACGACGGGTACGAGGTGCCCGTGGGCGTCTCGTTCTGGTCGCTACGCTCGGGTGATGGTGAGGTGGTCGGACTCATCGGCGTTTGCCAGGATCTGTCGTCCATCAAGCGGATGGAGCAGCGGATGCGCCAGGCCGACCGCCTGGCCACCATCGGGCGACTCTCCGCTAACATCGCGCACGAGATCCGCAACCCGTTGGCCTCGATCTCCGGCGCCATCGAGGCCCTGGTCCGCGAGCTGCCCCCCGATACCGGCCGCGATCGTCTCGTCGAAATCGTGCTGCGCGAGTCGGAGCGGCTCAACCGCATCATCCGCGACTTCCTCGAATACGCGCGGCCCGCGCCGATGGCCAGTCACGACGTCGACCTCGCCGATCTCCTGGAGGAGGTCGTGCTCCTCGTCGAGCACCGCTCGCTGCCGGCCGATCTCAAGGTGGTCCGAGAATACGGCGAGCAGCTGCCGGCGCGGGTGGATCCACAGCAGCTTCGCCAGGCCATCTGGAACCTCTGCATCAATGCCGTGCAGGCCATGCCGGAGGGCGGCGAGCTGCGCGTGGGAGGCCGGGTCGTGCCCGGCGGCGGGCCGCCGCGCCTGCAGCTGTGGATCAGCGACACGGGCCTCGGCATCCCGGAGTGTGACCTGCCCCACATTTTCGAGCCGTTCTTCTCCACGAAGGCGGAGGGCAGCGGCATCGGGCTCGCCCTCGTCTATCGCGTCGTCCAGGACCACGGCGGCCAGATAGAGGTGCGCAGCCAGCCGGGCGCCGGCACGAGCTTCATGCTGATCCTTCCATCCGCCGACGCCACGGTGTAGCATCGAACCACTATGGCCAAGGCACGCATCCTCGTGGTCGACGACGAAAAGAGCATGCGGGACCTCCTCTCGATCACTCTGGAGAAGGAGGGCTATGACGTCCTGACCGCAGCGGGCGGAGAGCCAGCCATCGAGACGCTTCATCGCGAGTCCGTAGACGCCGTCATCACCGATCTCAGAATGCCGAGGGTGGATGGGCTGCAGGTTTTGCGCGCAGCCAAGGACGTCTCACCCGACACGGCCGTCATCGTGATCACGGCGGTGGCTTCGACCGAGACGGCCGTGGAGGCGATGAAGCTCGGTGCCTACGACTACATCACCAAGCCGTTCAAGCTGGACGAGGTCAACCTCATCGTTCGCAACGCGCTCGAGCGCAAGCGGCTGCGGGACGAAAACCTCTACCTCCGCAGGCAGCTCGAGACGCAGCACCGCTTCGAGAACATCATCGGAAAGAGCAGCCGCATCGCGGAGGTGTTCGACACCATCCGCAAGATTGCCGACAGCCCCTCGACGGCCATGCTGAGCGGCGAGAGCGGCACGGGCAAGGAGCTGGTGGCGCGTGCCATCCACTTCAATAGCTTCCGGCGGGACAAGCCTTTCGTCTCCGTGAACTGCGGAGCTATCCCAGAGGGACTGATGGAGTCGGAGCTCTTCGGACACGTGCGCGGCGCCTTTACAGGGGCCGTCGCCAATAAGGTCGGTCTCTTCTCGGCCGCCGAGGGCGGCACGCTCTTCCTCGACGAGATCACCGAGATCCCGGCCCTTCTGCAAGTCAAGCTGCTCCGGGCGATCCAGCTGCGCGAGATCCGCCGCGTCGGCGATACCAAGGACATCAAGACGGACGTCCGGCTCATCGCCGCCTCGAACCGTGACCTCGAGGGGGCTGTCCAGGAGGGCATCCTCCGCGAAGATCTCTTCTACCGGCTGAACGTCATCCCCATCCAGCTGCCGCCGCTGCGGGAGCGCCGCGAGGACATCCCGCTGCTCGTCGCCCACTTCCTCCAGAAGTTCAGCAAGGAGCTGGGGAAGGACGTGCGCGGGGTGACGCCCGAAGCCATGGCCGTCCTCGAACGCTATCGCTGGCCCGGGAATATCCGCGAGCTCGAGAACGTGCTGGAGCGGGCCATCGTGCTCGGCGCCGGGGACATGTTGAGCGTCGATGCCTTGCCCGAGTCGCTCAGGCGCGAGCGGCCCGCGAAGGGGCTCGAGAGCGTGGACTTGCCTGAGGATGGTCTTGACCTCGAGGCAACGCTCGACTCTATCGAGAGCCGGTATCTCCAGCGAGCGCTCGACCGGACGGGCGGCGTGCAGACCAAGGCGGCCGAACTGCTGAAGATGACCTTTCGCCAGTTCCGCTACAAGCTCCAGAAGCACCACATGATGCGCAAGGGGTCGGGGGCCGAGGGCTGAGCGTTTTGGGTTTCCTGGCTGACGGCAACCGTCAGCCGAGGCCATAAAGGTAGGCCCGAGCGCTATCTCGGATCTCCGGCGACTCGCGCACATTCGTTGATTCTCAGTGGCTTAGTCAGGAGCCCAAAGCTATTCCTCGATTATGTCAGCGCACTGACGGTGTCAGAACTCTACGCTGGCTTCGGCCGTGAGCATCTACACGGCCCACATGGGCGCACTACCGGCCGCGCTGACCAACCTGACCTCTCAGGTGTTCAACGGCCTGAACCAGCCCGCCGGTCCCTTCATGGCTTCCGTACCTGCGCCGCCTCCCGGCGGCACGCCCGCGTGGGGCGTGTACGGGTACACGACGAACGCCAACGGAACGTTCACCGTCACCGCGACAGGCGACGGCACGACCATCACCGTGCCGTAAATGGCCCTCGCGCCTCCCGGCATCGGGAGTGTTGTATCGACGGGGAGGGGCTCACGCCCTTCCCCGTCGGCTCGTCCAAGCCTTCTCGGCAACCTGGACGAGGGCTGACGTTCCTCGACAGCCGGTCTCCCGATATTGTCAGGGCGATCCGCTGGATCGTCGGACCTGGCAGATCCAACTCATTGAAAAGATGGACAAGCCCCGGCGAAGATGCCTTGGCATCCTCTGTGCTACTTCAATTACGCTGGCTTCGGCCGTGAGCATCTACACGGCCCACATGGGCGCACTACCGGCCGCGCTGACCAACCTGACCTCTCAGGTGTTCAACGGCCTGAACCAGCCCGCCGGTCCCTTCATGGCTTCCGTACCTGCGCCGCCTGCCGGCGGCACGCCCGCGTGGGGCGTGTACGGGTACACGACGAACGCCAACGGAACGTTCACCGTCACCGCGACAGGCGACGGCACGACCATCACCGTACCGTAGCCACACACCTCCCGCGTCGCGGGCAGGACGAGGGAGGGGCCCACAAGCCCCTCCCTCGTCGCGTCTCCGCCGCCGGGATCCTGCCGGGCTCCAGATCCCGATCCTGTACAATCACGCCGTGCTCCCGCCCCTGTTCCTCGAGGTGACGTCCTTCCTGTTTGGCCTCGTCATCGGCAGCTTCCTCAACGTCGTGATCGCGCGCCTTCCCGACGGGCGGAGCATCGTGCGGCCGCCGTCGGCCTGCCCAGCGTGCGGCGGCTCCATCCGCTGGTACGACAACATCCCCGTGCTCTCCTGGCTCTGGCTCCGCGCCCGCTGCCGCAGCTGCCAGGCCTCCATCTCGTGGCGCTATCCAGCGGTCGAGCTCCTCACGGCGGTGCTGTTCGTGCTGGCCGCTCGGCGGTTCGGGGCATCTCTCGATCTGGGCGCGGCGCTCCTCCTGCTGGCCGCTCTCGTCGCGATCACCGGCATCGACCTGGACCACCAGATCATCCCGGACGTCATCACACTGCCGGGTATCGTCGTCGGGGCCGGGCTGGCTCTGACCCTCCACCCTGCCACCTGGCTCGATACGCTGCTCGGCATCCTGGTCGGCGGAGGACTGTTCCTGGTGATCATCCTCGCGAGCCGAGGGGGCATGGGCGGGGGCGACATGAAGCTCGGTGCCATGATGGGGGCCTTCCTCGGCTGGAAGCTGGTGCTTCTGGCCATCCTGCTCGGGGTATTCGCCGGAGGCGCCGTCGCTATCGCGCTCCTCGCGACCAGGACCAAGGGCCGGAAGGACCCGGTGCCCTTTGGCCCGTTTCTGGCCCTGGGAGGCGTAGTCAGCCTTCTCTGGGGGGATAGCCTCCTGGCCTGGTATCTCCGCAGATTCTTGGAGTGAAGCCGGTTTTCAGGGAGTCTCCCATGGCCCCTTTCTTGCTTAGTCTTCATCCATGAACATCATACGTTCCGGCAGCCGCCGTGCCCTGAGCCGCGGAGGCTTCAGCCTCCCCGAATTGGTCGTAATTCTGGCCGTCATCGGGGCTCTCTTCAGCCTCGCCCTTCCCGCGTTCATCAATTACTACCAGACCGCCCAAGTGCGGGGGGCGGCCGCCGATGTCGCCGCCTATGTGAATCAGGCCAGGCAGCTCGCCATCCAGTTGAATTGCTCCGTTTCAGTAGTCATCAACGCGACGTCGCTCCAATACATCCAGGGTGCGAATTGTCAGACTCCCGGGGTTTGGAAGGGGCCCGGCACGGACCCAGGTGGCAATATTCCGGCACCAGAAGGCATCACCCTCGCTACCAGCGCCACCCCGGTGTTCACCAACCTGGGCGCCGCCGTTCCGGCCGCGACGCTCACGGTCACCCACGGTACCTCCAGCCTCAGTGTTCTCGTCTCGGCCTCCGGTCGCGTCACCGTCGGGCCCTGATCCACGCTATGCGGAGCGATCCCTGTGTGCACAGCACTTCGACGGCAGTGCACTCTTTTCTGGGCATCCGGCCGGGTGACCGCCGGCTGAGACGGGATGCTCGCTGAGGTCCTGGCCGCCGTCGCGGTCGTAGCCATCGGCCTCTCTGCACTCGCCTCGGCCATTCCTGTGGCTGGCGCGGCAGTGAGCGAAGGCGCCAGGCTTTCCACCGCCACCTTCCTCGCCGGCGCGCGTCTCGAGGAAATCCGCGCCGCCGCCTGGAGCGCAACACCGGCGGTGGATCGCCTCGGCGTGTCGGGTGCGCCCCTGTCCCCTCCGGAGAGCGAAGGCGCGACGACCTTCGCCGACGAGACGGCGCTGCCCGACCCGTACGCGGGCTATAGCCGCCAGGTCAGAATCCTCGATTGCGGCCTGCCCCCGGGCTGCGGCGCGGTCACCTCCGTGCGCCTCCGCCAGGTCACGGTCACCGTGGCGTACCGGCCGGTCACGGCTACGGGCGTAGCGGCGATCGACAAATCGGTCTCGGTCACGACGCTTGTCGCCCAGCGGTGAGGAAATTCGTGGACCGGCTCTGGATCGACGAGCGGGGCGCCGCGTTGCCGCTCGCCGTCATCACGCTTGTACTGCTCTCCTCCCTCATCCTCGGGCTCTCCGTCATGTCGGCGACTGAGCCCACGATCGCCGCGAACCAGCTCCGCACGGCGCAGGCACGCGCGCTGGCCGAGGCCGGTCTCGAGCAGGCCCTCTGGGCTCTCGCGAATCCCGAGTCGCCCAACGGGCTCCCCGACCCCTTGCCGGCCACGGTCCCGCCGCCGTACGACGGGAGTCGGCTCATCGTCGTGGCGGCCGGAGGCGCGCCGCTGGGCGGCTTCCGTCTCGCGGTGGTCGCCGGGACGGCTCAGAACGAGCGCGACGTGCTCTCGGTCGGCTGGACGCCGACTGACGACAACGGGGACATCCGTCTCAAAGCCCATCAGCGCATCGCCGGCACGCTGTGGCGGCTGCGCGTGCCGGCAGAGAGCGCGCCGTGTGCGCTCTGCGTCCGGGGCGATCTCGACATCACTGACCAAGTGACGGTGGACGCGAGGGCGGACCCCCGCTGCGGCGCCAAGCGGGCCGCCTGGTCGAGCGGCGCCGTCCGCGTGGCGCCTTCGGCGAAGGTCTGGGGCGCCGACGGCGACGACACGCCCAACGAGGCCGGTGACTACGTGCAGGCGCAGCCGGCCGATGCGGCGCTCGCGTGGAACTTCACGGATGCCGACCTCCTTGCGCTCAAGCGGCTGGCGCGCTCGCACGGGAGCTACTACCGGGGCTCGGTCGTCTTCGATCCCTCGCGTCCCGCTCCAGACGGCCTGGTCTTCGTCGACACGCTGAGCGGAGCTCCCCTCACGGACGCCACGCCCCCGGCGGAGCTCGCGCGAGCCGAGATCCGCGGGGGCGCCTTCCGCGGCTGGCTCATCGTGGCCGGCTCCCTCGAGATCTCGGGCGACGCGCGCGTGCGCGGACTCGCGTATGCGCAGGACAGCTTCGCGTATCGTGGCGCGGCACCGGGCAGCATCGAGGGCCAGGTCGTCACCGCCGGCGTGCGCGGCGGCTCGGCGAGCCTGTCTCGCACCGGCGGCGGTTCATCCGTCACGTTCGACTGCGCGGCCGCGGCCGCGGGCGACGGTACCGTGCCGAAAGGCTGGATGCTCAAGGCCGGATCGTACCGCGAGCTCTCCGATCCCTGATTTACCCCATCCCTCGGGGCTCCGGCCGGCTGGAGACCCCTTTATCTAGTAGCGTCGAAGAGTTGACACTTAGGCCCAAACCCCGTTATAAACTACGCGATACGTCAGGATTGTTGGCTGACAGGTAGCCAACCTTCAGTCGGCCGCATTGGCTCCCCGGTGGGAGCGGCGGTCAGCAGGACGAGGAGCCGGCCATGGCGTTGTTCGGAATGGGCAAGAAGGCCCTGACCTTCGGGCTCGATATCGGGTCCAGTGCGATCAAGGCGATCGAGCTCCATGAAGTGAAGGGCGGGTGGGTCCTCTCGGCCTTCTCCCAGGTCGCCCTGCCCCGCGACGTGATCAGCGAGGGCAGCATCAAGGAGCCCGGGATCGTCAGCGACGCGGTCAAGGAATGCGTGCAAAAGGCCGGCATCAAGTTGACCGGCGCCGTCATCTCGGTCTCAGGGCGCGAGGGAATCATGAAACGCGTTCCCCTGCCCAAGGTGACGCCCAAGGAGCTGGCCGACGCCATTACCCTCGAGGCCGAGCACCACATCCCCTTCGCCGTGGACGACGTCTTCCTCGACTACCAGGTGGTCGGTGAATCCGTCAACTCGATGTCCGTGGTCCTCGTCGCGGTGAAGAAGGTCAAGGTGCTCGAATACGTCGCGGCCGTGGAACAGGCCGGCCTCGAGGCCCTCGTCGTGGACCTCGACGCCTTCGCCATCCAGAATCAGTTCGAGCTGAACCATCCCGAGCCGGCCGACGAAGCGGTGGCGCTCATCGACATAGGCGCCACCGTCATGAAGACCAATGTCGTGCGGGGCGGCACTTCCGTCTTCGCGCGCGACGTCCCGTTCGGCGGCCACAACTACACCCAGGCCATCGCCCAGCGGCTCAACATTCCCTTCGAAAAGGCCGAGGCGGCCAAGCAGGGCCAGGATGTCGGCGTCGCGTGGGACGATCTCGTGCCCGCCCTCGAGGCCGTGTCGCGCGATCTCTCGATGGAGGTCCAGCGCACATTCGACTACTTCGCGTCCACGGCCGAGTCGGAACGGATCGGCCGTATCGTGCTGTCCGGCGGCTGCGCGCGGCTGGCGGGGATCGACGAGTTCCTGTCCTCGTCCTGGGGCGTGCCCGTGGAAGTCGCCAGGCCGCTCGAGCACGTGGAATACGACCCGGCCCAGTTCTCGGCCGAGGAGCTCGACCAGTCCGGGCCCCTCCTCGCCGTGGCAGTGGGACTCGGGCTGCGCCGTCCGGGAGACAAGGGCGCATGATCAGGATCAACCTCGCGCCGCCCGCGCCCAAGAAGGGCATGGGCCTCTCCATCCCGAGCTTCAACCTGGGCATGCTCTTCGGCGCGATCGCCCTGGCGCTCGTGGTGGCGCTGGGTGGCTGGTGGTGGAGCCTCTCGGCGGAGATCAACCGGCTGAACACCGAAATCGCCGAGAACAAGAAGCAGGCGGACCGACTCAAGGTGGTCATCGCCGAGGGTCAGCGCTACCGGCGCGACAAGGAGCTGCTCGAGCGCCGGGTCAACGCCATCGAGCTCGCGGCCCGCTACCAGACCCGTCCGGTCTACCTGCTCGACGCCGTTCTCGACACCCTGCCGAAAGACCTGTGGTTGACGCGGATGGAGGAGAAGGGCACCCAACTGCGCTTCGCCGGCACCACCTACAGCGCCACGGCCCTGTCCGACTTCATGGCCAATCTCAAGGCCAGCGGCAAGTTCAAGGACGTGGACATCGTGGACGCCAAGCAGGACCTCAACAAATCGCCGCGGCTGATCACCTTCGAGGTGGTCACGCGCTTCGAGCCCTGAGCCGTGGGCGCCCTCGACCCGCTGATCAACGCCCCGCGCCCGCAGAAGCTGATCTTCGGCGCGATGCTGCTCGTCATCGTGGGCGCGCTGGGCTACTTCCTCCTCATCTCCGGCTCCCGCGCGGAGCGCGACACTCTCCGGGAGGAGAACGAAGTGCGCCGCGCCGAGGTGCTCAAGGCCAAGGCCGACGAGGCCAACCTCCGCCCATTCCGCGCCCAGGCCGAGGCGCTGCGCAAAAAGCTCGAGCTGGCCAAGGAGCGGCTGCCCTCGGAGCGCGAGATCCCGCAGGTATACCGCCAGGTGTCCGACCTCGCCACGCAATCGGGCCTCGGCGTCTCGCTCTTCCAGCCGAAGCCGGCCGAGGACCGGGACGTGCTGTCGGAGGTGCCGATCGTGGTCACGGCCGAATCCACCTATCATCAGCTGGGCGCCTTCCTCGAGCGCGTCGGCAAGATGCCGCGCATCGTGTCGCTGGGTGACTTCCGCCTGATCGGCATCGACCGGCCCACAGGCACGCTCCGCGCCGAGATGACGCTGGCAACCTATACGTTCAAGGCGGAAGGCGCGCCCCCGCCGCCCGCCAAGCCGGGCGCTCCCGCACCGCCGCCCGCGGCTCCAGGACCCGCGCCGCCGGTGCAGCCTCGATGAAGCTACGATGGAAGGTCGCGCCGATCGTGGGTGCGACGCTGCTCGGCGCCTGCGGCGGAGGCGAGCCGCCGCCGGCGCCGCCCAAGCCCCCCGTGCCGGCGGCCGCGCCCGTGGCACCACCGGTGGCGGGCAGACCGGGAGCAGCCGCCGTGCGCCCGCTCGATCCGGGCGCGGGCAAGGTGCTCCCGGCCGTGACGTATGACCCGAAGAGCCGCCGTGACCCGTTTTCGCCTGTCTCGCTGGCGACCGAGGCCAAGGGCATCAACGTGACGGCTGCCAAGCTGGTGGGCATAGTGCAAGGCCGCCAGGGCACGCTGGCTCTCGTCGAAGGGCCCGACGGTGTCGGCTATATTCTCAAAAACGGCGACGCCCTCGGCAACGGGCGGGTGACCGGTATCACCGGTACGACCGTGACCTTTGCGGTCTCGGCGCAGCCGGGCCAGGGTCCCAGGACGGTGACCCTGCGCTTGGTCCTCGACTGACATGCGGACCCAGAGCCGCGAAAGAGGTGATCGCCCGATGAAGGCCTTGGTGCCGAGCGTGGGATTGCTGGTCCTGCTCGCCGTTGTCGCCGCTGGCATCGGTACCGCACAGACGCCCGACGTCGCCGTCCAGGTGACGTCGATGAGCGTCGAGCGCGTTGCCGACGTGGTCACCGTCCGGATCAAGACCAGTGGTCCGGCAAAGTTCCAGTCGAGCTTCATCGACTCGCCGAACCGTCTCGTCATCGACCTTCCGGGCGCCACGTACGCGTGGAGCAAGACCACGCTCAACTCCGATACCGAGCCGGTGCGCCAGATTCGCGGCAGCCAGTGGAAGGGCAGCGTGGCCCGCGTCGTGGTCGAGCTCACGCGCAAGGTCGGCTATCGCATCGACACAGACAACGACGGGCTCCGCGTCGTGCTCGAGCCGGCCTCCACGGCCCAGGCCGAGAAACCTGCCGCGAAGCCGCGCGAGACGAAGACGAAAGTCCCACCGGCGCCGGCAGTGACCGACGAACTGGCCCCGCGCGTGGAGACGCCGCGCATGGTAGCGCGCGCCGCCGATCCGGCGAAGACTGGAGCCGCGCCCGACAGGGAAGCCATGGCCACGGTCAAGCTGGGGCCCCCGCCGGCATTCGAGCCCAAGGCCATCTCTTCCTCTGCGCGCCTTGCCCAGGCCGGCCCGGCCGCCCCGCCGCCGCCGTCCAGCCCGCCGCCTCCGCCGCCGCTGCCGTCCGCTCCTCCGGGCACCAAGCTCATCTCGCTCGACTTCAGGGATGCCGACGTCATCAATCTCCTGCGCATCCTGGCCGCCGAGAGCGGCCGCAACATCGTGGTGGGCGACGACGTCAAGGGCAAGGTGTCGGTGTCACTGCACAATGTCACGTGGGAGCAGGCGCTCCAGACCATCCTCGAGGCGCGCGGCCTCCAGCGGCTCGACCGCGATGGCATCATCCGGATCGTCTCCACCGAGCAGCTGACCAAGGAGCGCGAAGCGCAGGCGCGCGTGCAGGAGGCGCAGGTCAAGTCGGAGACCGAGATCCGCACCAAGCGCGCGGACGCGGAGTTGAAAGAAGCGGAGTCTGCCTACAAGAAGCTCCAGTCCGATGCGGCCATCACGGAAGCCAGGGCGCGCGGCCCTCTGAAGGAGGAGACCATCCGGCTCTCCTATGCCGATCCCGAAGAGGTCGCCAAGACCCTCCAGGGCATCTTGGGTATTCCGCCCTCGGGAAGCATGCCGGTCTCGTCGGCGCCCATCATCAGCAGCGTCCCCCAGACACCCACCGTCGTCGGCTCCAGTCCACCGAACCCCGCCCTCGGCCGGCTGCCGGAGCCGAACAGCCCGTACCCGCCCCCGCTGCCTCCGCAGAACCCGCAGGTCGTATCGGTCAGCCAGGACGTGCTCGCCAAGGGCATCACGATCCAGGCGCACAAGCCGACGAACAGCATTTTCATCCGCCACTACGAGGCCGACCTCGAGCGCATCAAGACGCTGATCCGCGAGAAGTTCGACGTGCCGCTGCCACAGGTCAAGATCGAGGCGCGGATGGAGATCCTCGACCGCACCGCCTTCGAGGGCATCGGCGTCCAGTGGGGCGGCGCGGGCGCCGGCAACGTCAACCGCACGACCACGCTCATCGGCCAGGGCTTCCAGAGCTCGGTGAGCAAGGTCGGGGCCATCATCCCGGCGGCGCAGGGTGTCCTCCTGCCGGACGGCTCGACAGTGTTGTTTGACCCCGTGGGCATCCGGGGGTTCTCGCCGAGCAACCCCGGCCTGGGCCTGGGCTCGCTCTTCCCGATCTCGAGCTCCCTGGGACTGCCTCTCGGCGGCAACGTGGTCAACCTCCCCTTCGCGGCCCTGCCCGGATCCTCCGTCGCGGGCCAGCCAGCGGGCGGCATCTCCTTCGGCCTGGTGTCGAGCAACTTCAACATCAACCTGGCGCTGCAGGCGCTAGCGACCCAGGGCAAGACGCGCACGCTCGCGCGCCCCGAAATCGTCACGGTCGAGAATGCCAAGGCCGCGATCTCCCTCGGCGAGGAAATCCCCTACGCGACCGTCAGCTCTGCGGGTACCCAGATCCAGTTCAAGGAGGCGGTGCTCAAGCTCGACGTCGTACCGACCGTGCTCAGGGAGCAGATCGGTCCCGACGTCGTCACCAAGATCAAGATGGTGGTGGTCGTGGAGAACAACTCGCGCGGCGAGACCATCAGCCCCGCCGCCGGCGTCTCGGTGCCCATCATCAACCGGCGCAAGGCCGAGACCCAGGTCCTCATCAAGGCGGGCGACCGGCTCGTCATCGGCGGCGTCACCCAGGGCGAGGCCAGAACGACCGTGCGCAAGGTTCCGCTCTTCGGCGACATCCCCATCCTGGGCTGGCTCTTCAAGCAGAAGGAGAACAGCGAGACCGGCCGCGAGCTGGTGATCTTCGTGACGCCGTCCGTCGTCGTGGGCCAGGGGGGCGCCGGCATGGCCAATACCCCCGTCGCCCCGAAGTAGCGCGGCCGGACGTGGCGTTCCGCTTTCTCACGGCCGGCGAGTCCCACGGCGAGGCCCTCACCGCCGTCATCGACGGCGTGCCCGCCGGCCTCGGGCTCACCGAGGAGCACCTCAACGAGGACCTGGCTCGCCGCCAGCGCGGCTATGGCCGCGGCGGGCGCATGAAGATCGAGCGCGACCAGGCCCACATCTCCTCGGGCGTGCGCTGGGGCGTGACCCTCGGCAGCCCGATCACGCTCACCATCCGGAACCGGGACTGGGAGAACTGGAAGCAGACCATGGCCGTGGGCGAGCCGCCCGCGGGCGCCCCGCCCAAGACGATCACGCGGCCACGCCCCGGGCACGCCGACCTGGCAGGCGCCATGAAGTACGGCCACCGCGACATCCGCAACGTACTCGAGCGCTCGAGCGCCCGGGAGACCACGGCACGCGTCGCGGTCGCGGGCGTGGCCAAGCGCCTGCTCGGCGAGTTCAGCATCACGATCCTGAGCCACGTCACCGAAATCGGCAACGTGCGCATCAGCGCGCTCGAGGTGCCCTGGGACGAGGTCCGGAGCCGCGCCGAGGCGTCAGAGGTCCGCTGCGCCGACCCCGCCGCGGAGCGCGCGATCATCGAGGCCATCGACCGGGCCAAGGAGGCGGGCGACACGCTCGGCGGAGTCTTCGAGGTCGTCGCCCTCGGCTGTCCCGTGGGCCTGGGCTCGTACGTGCAGTGGGACCGCAAGCTCGACGGGCGGCTCGCGCGCGCCTTCTGCTCCATCCACGCTATCAAGGGCGCCGAGATCGGCATGGGTTTCGAGGCCGCGCGGCGGCCGGGGTCCCAGGTCCACGACGAGATCCTGTTCGATAGCGACAGCGGCTTCCACCGCCGCTCGAATAGCGCCGGCGGCCTGGAGGGCGGCGTCACCAACGGGCAGCCCGTGGTGGTCCGCGCCGCCATGAAGCCGATCTCGACCCTGCGCAAACCGCTCCGCTCGGTGGACATGGCGACCAAGGAGACGGTGGAAGCGGTCGTGGAGCGCAGCGATGTCTGCGCCGTCCCGGCCGCCGGCGTGGTCGGCGAGGCCATGATGGCGCTCGTCCTGGTCGAGGCCTTCCTCGAGAAATTCGCCGGCGACAGCATCGACGAGATCCGGCGCAACTACCAGGGCTACCTCGACTACCTCAAGAGCTGGTAGCGGGGGCGGCCGATGATCGACGTTCCCGTCAAGCTGGGCGCCCGCTCGTACCGCATCCTCGTCGGCCCGGGCGCCCTGGCCCAGGCCGGCCCCGAGCTCGCCCGTCTCAAGGTCGGTCGCAGGATCGCCCTCGTCACGGACGCGGCGATCCTGGCGCTGCACAGCGCCGCCGTCATCCAGAGCCTCGCCGCCGCGGGCTTCGACGTCACCACGGTGCTCCTGCCGGAGGGGGAGCGCGCCAAGACGCTGGAGATCGCCGCCTCCACGTGGGACCGCTTCCTGGAGGCCGGTCTCGACAGGAGCTCGACCGTGGTCGCGCTGGGCGGCGGCGCGGTCGGGGACCTTGCGGGCTTCGCCGCGGCCACCTACATGCGAGGCGTCAACTTCGTCCAGATGCCGACGACGCTCCTGGCCCAGGTGGACGCGTCGAGCGGAGGCAAGACGGCGATCGACCACCCGCGCGCCAAGAACCTGATCGGCGCCTTCTACCAGCCGCGCCTCGTGCTGGCCGACACCGCCGCGCTGCTGACCCTGCCGGAGCGCGAGCTCCGCTCGGGCCTGGCGGAGGTGATCAAGCACGGCATCGTGCTCGACGCCGCGTACTTCGACGAGGTCGAGCGCGACGCGGCGGCGCTCGTCAAGCGCGAGCCCGCGACGCTCGAGCGAATCGTCGCGGGCTCGTGCCGCCTCAAGGCTTCGGTGGTCGAGCGCGACGAGCAGGAAGCCCTACTGCGCCATGTCCTCAACTACGGGCACACCATCGGACATGCGATCGAGGCGGTCACCGGCTACCAGCGCTTCGCCCACGGCGAGGCCGTGTCGCTCGGCATCGCCGCCGAGGCCGGGATAGCGGAGCGCCTGGGTCTGGCCAAGCCGGGGGTCCGCGCGCGACAGGTCCGGCTGCTCGAAGCCGTGGGCCTGCCCGTCCGGCGCGTGGGAGAGACGCCGGAACGCGTGGTGGAAGCCCTCAGCCGCGACAAGAAGGCCAAGGACGGTCGCGTGCCCTTCGTGCTCGCGCCCGAGATCGGCACGTTCCGCCTCGTCTTCGACGTCCCAAGGGCAATTATTCTCGACGCGCTAGCCGAACTCGACTAACACTTGGCAGGCGGCTCAAGAAGGTCCAGACGCGAGGCGGCGCCCCGCCGTTCGAGTTGAGCGGCGGCCCCGGCTGACGCGAGACGAGGGCTGAGTACATACCGCACGCGAGGCGTACTCCCTGTACGTTGAGCGTGCGGCCGAGGGCGCCCCAACACGCTTCTAGTTATAAATGGCGCAGATGGGCCTTTTTCAGCAGCCTCCGCATTGACTCTGAGGTGTTTGGCGCTTATAAGAGGTTATCCATGGCGAATCCGATCCCCCAGGCCGGCGGGGCCGCCGCCGAGGATCCCGTGGCGGCGGGCGCCATCAGGCGGTACGAGGAGCGGCTGGGACGCGATCCGGCCTCCCTGGCATTCGCACCCTTGGCTGATGCCTACCGCAAGACCGGACGGACGCGAGAGGCCATCAACCTCTGCCGCGAGGGGCTCGGGCGCTTCCCGCACTACACGACGGCGCGCCTGATCCTGGCCAAGGCGCACCTGGACGATGGCAACCCCGAGGCCGCGCTGGCGGAGCTGAACATCATACTTCAGGCGAGCCCGAAGGACGCCCAGGCGCACCGCCTGACCGCCGACATCCACCGCAGGGCCGGGCGGCTGGAGGAGGCGCGGATGCACCTGGAGCGCGTGGTCAGGCTCGACGCGGGGGACCGGGAATCGCGCCTGCTGCTCGAGACGCTGGCCGCGGACGGACGCGCGGGCGACGGGTCGCCGTTGGGGCGAGCGCTGGCCGACGACACGTTCGCAACGATGAGCATGGGCGCCCTGTGCCTCGAGCAGGGGCTCCACGACGAAGCGGCGCAGATCTTCCTGCGCCTGACGAGGAAGAATCCGGGCGATGCCCGGGCCCGCGCCCGACTCGAAGAGGCGCTGCGGGCCAAGACCCAGAAACGGAAGGGGCCATAACGTCATGCAGGTGTCCACGGCAGAGTTCAAGAAGGGCCTCAAGATCCAGTTCGATGGGCAGCCATACACCATCGTCGATTTCCAGCACGTCAAGCCCGGCAAGGGCGGCGCCTTCGTGCGCACCAAGCTCAAGCACATGAGGCAGGGGCGCGTCATCGACAACACGTTCCGCGCCGGCGAAAAAGTGGAGCTGGTCGACTTCGAGGACAAGCACATGCAGTACCTCTACAAGGACGACCGCTATCACTTCATGGATACGGAGACCTACGACCAGATCTCGCTGTCGGCGGAGGAGGTCGGCGACGCGCGCGACTTCCTCAAGGAAAATACCGACGTCGACATCCTCTTCATCGACGGCAGCCCGGTGACGGTCGAGCTGCCGACGTTCATGGAGCTCGCGATCACCAAGACCGACCCGGGCATCCGCGGTGACACGGCCTCGGGCGGCTCCAAGCCGGCCACGCTCGAGAGCGGGGCCGTCGTCCAGGTGCCGCTCTTCCTCAACGAGGGGGACATCGTGAAGGTCGACACCCGGAGCGCGGAGTACCTGGGCCGCGTCGCGGCGGCCGGCTAGGCCCATGGCCGCCAAGAAGCGCGCGACCCACCCTGCGGCGGGACTGCAGTGGACACCCAAGCAGGTCGTCGATCTGGCGATGGCCCACGACCTGGCGGAGCTCGAGGTGGAGAGCGGCGGCCTGCGCGTGCGCGTCGTCCGACGGCACGCGCCCGCGGCTCTTGCGCAGGGCCCCGCCGCGGCCGCCGCACTGCCCCGGATGGACGACGCCGAGCGCGCCGCCGAGGCCGCCCTCGGCACGGTGACCATCGAGGCGCCGATGGTCGGCACCTTCTACCGCGCCACGAGCCCCGAGACGGCGCCGTTCGTCAACGAGGGCGACACGATCAAGGAGGGACAGACCCTCTGCATCATCGAAGCCATGAAGCTCATGAACGAGATCGAGTCGAAGCTGTCCGGGCGCATCGTGAAGATCCTCGTCGAGAACGCCCAGCCCGTCGAGTTCGGCCAGCCGCTCTTCCTCGTGCAGCCCCGTCGCTAGCCGCATGCTGATCGAGTCGCAGGGCGTCGAGAAGGGTCCAGCTGCGAGGCGGCGCCAGATGGCTGCACGCGAGGCGTACTCTCTGTACGTTGAGCGTGCAGCCGAGGGCGCCCCAAAATGTAACTACGTCTGGGTCGCAGATGGGCCCTTATCGGCGGCCTGACCATGTTCCACAAGATCCTTATCGCCAATCGCGGCGAGATCGCGCTGCGCATCCTCCGCACCTGCCGCGAGATGGGCATTCGCACCGTGGTCGCCCACTCGCAGGCCGACGCCGGCTCGCGCCCCGTTCTGCTGGCCGACGAGTCCATCTGCATCGGCCCCGCCGATGCGCGCCAGAGTTACCTGAACATCCCGAGCATCATCTCCGCCGCCTCCATCACGGACAGCGAGGCCATTCATCCAGGTTACGGCCTGTTGTCGGAGAACGCGGCCTTTGCGGAGATCTGCCGGGCCTGCGGCATCACATTCATCGGGCCCGCGCCGGAAGCCATCCGCCTCATGGGCGACAAGGCCCAGGCGCGCTCCATGGCCAAGCAGGCCGGCGCTCCCGTGGTGCCGGGCAGCGAGGGACCGCTCGAGGGCGTGGACGAGGCACAGTCGCTGGCCGACGCGATCGGCTATCCCATGCTGCTCAAGGCGGCGGCGGGCGGCGGCGGGCGCGGCATGCGCATCGTCCGGGCGCGCGACATGCTGGCGCAGGCCTTCGCCACGTGCCAGGCAGAGGCCGCACAGGCCTTCGGCTCCTCCGAGCTCTACCTCGAGAAATACGTCGAGGAGGCGCGCCACGTCGAGGTGCAGGTGCTGGGCGACCGAAACGGCATTCGCGTGCACCTGGGCGAGCGCGACTGCTCGGTGCAGCGCCGCCATCAGAAGCTGCTCGAGGAGAGCCCGGCCTCGGCTATCTCGGAGGAGACGCGGGCGGGCCTCTACAAGGCGGCGCTGTCCGTCGCCAATTCGGTCAATTACGTCTCCGCGGGCACGGTCGAGTTCCTCGTCGCCCGCGACGGCACGTTCTACTTCATCGAGATGAACACGCGCATCCAGGTCGAGCACCCCGTCACCGAGATGGTCACCGGCATCGACCTCGTCCGCGAGCAGATCCGGGTCGCCTCGGGCGAGCCGCTCGGCTACAAGCAGCGCGCGATCACCCTGCGCGGGCACGCGATCGAGTGCCGCATCAATGCCGAGGATCCCGAGCACTTCGTCCCCTCGCCCGGGACGGTGACGGCATGGCTCCCGCCCGGCGGGTACGGCGTGCGGGTGGACAGTCACCTCATGCCGGGGGCGGTCGTGGCGCCGTACTACGATTCGCTGATCGCCAAGATCATCGTCCACGGCCGCGACCGCGCCGAGGCCATCGGGCGCATGCAGCGGGCGCTCTCCGAGACGCACGTGGAAGGGGTCAAGACCACCATTCCCTATCACCAGAAGCTCCTGGCCGACCCCACCTTCCTCTCCGGAGAGCACTTGCTGCCCCGCCTCGAAGTGGGCTCCTGACCCCCGAGCCCGCTGACCCGGTGACCCTGCCGACACCGCTCTACGTCATCCTCGACCGGGGAGCGGCCGGCGACCGGGACCTGGCCCCGCTCCTCGAGGCGGTGCTGGCGGGCGGTTGCCGCGTGGTCCAGCTGCGGGAGAAGACCATGCCGCTCAGCGATCTCTTTCCCGTGGCGCTGGCGCTCCGACGCCGCTGCCGCGAGGCCGGCTGCCTCTTCATCGTCAACGACCGCGTGGACCTGGCCCTGACGCTCGAGGCCGACGGCGTCCACGTGGGACAGGACGACCTGCCGGCGCGAGAGGCGCGGCGGCTCCTGCGCCCGGGGATGATCCTCGGCGTCTCGACCCACGACGAGAGCCAGGCGCGCCGCGCGAGGGACGACGGCGCCGACTACGTCGCGGTCGGCAGCATGTTCGCCACGGGCAGCAAGACGGGCTTCCGGCTCGTCGGACCGGATCTCGTCAGGCGCGTGCGCCCGGAGATCCCGGTGCCGCTCGTCGCCATCGGGGGCATCACGGTAGACAATGTCACGGAGGTCATCCGGGCCGGCGCCGACGCCGTCGCCGTCATCTCGGCCGTCTGCGCGGCGCCGGATCCCGCGGCGGCGGCGCGGCGCTTCCTCGAGGCGATCCGCGCGGCCCGCGAGGGCGCCGCCCGGTGAACGGAGCCTCGACCACACCTCGCCGCTTCCTCCTGCCCGCCGCCGTCTTCGCGATCGCCTTCGTCACATTCCTGCCGGGCCTCTCCGGGGAGTTTCTCAACTGGGACGACGACGTCAACTTCCTCGTGAACCCCAACTTCCGAGGGCTCGGCTGGGAGAACCTGCGCTGGATGTTCACCGCGACGCACGAGGGGCACTGGATCCCGCTCTCGTGGCTCACGCTCGGCCTGAACTACGCGCTGGGCGGCATGAATCCGTGGGGCTATCACCTGGGCAACCTGGCGTTCCACGCCGCGAACGCGGTGCTGTTCTTTTTCGCGGCGCGCCGGCTGATCGGGGCGGCGGGCATCGCAGCCGGCCCAGCGGCGCTGTCGTGGGGCGCGGCGTTCGCCGCGCTGCTCTTCGCGGTCCACCCGCTGCGCGTCGAGTCCGTCGTCTGGATCACGGAGCGGCGGGACGTGCAGAGCGTGTTCTTCTACCTGCTTGCCGCGCTGGGCTACCTGCGCGCCGTCGAGCAGGGACGCGACGGGCGCCTGGCGCCCCTCTGGCGCGGCCTGTCCGTCGCGGCCTTCGTGTGCGCCGTCATGTCGAAGTCCTCGACCATCATGCTGCCGGCGACCCTGCTGCTCATCGACGTCTACCCGCTCCGCCGCACGCGCCTCGGCTGGCGCCGGCTCATCGCCGAGAAGCTCCCGTACCTCGTCGTGGCCACCGCCGATGTCATCGTGGCGTGGATCGCGGTCCAGCGGACGGCAAAGCTAACCGGTCTCTCGACGCACGGCCTCGGCGGACGCGTCGCCATGGTCTTCTACAGCTTCTTCTACTATCCGTGGAAGCTGGTGTGGCCGGTCGAGCTGTCACCGATGTACGAGGTGCCTCCGCGCATAGACCCGCTCCAGCCGCGCTTCGTCGTCGCGATGCTCGTGGTAGTCCTCGTCACGGCCGCGCTCGTGGCGCTCCGCCGCCGCTGGCCGGCCGGACTCGCCGCGTGGACCTACTCGGCGCTCATGATCCTGCCGCTCAGCGGCGTGATCCACGTCGGCTTCCAGCTCGTTCAGGATCGGTGGAGCTACCTCTCGGGGATGGGCTTTGTCCTCACGGCCGGCGGGGGGCTCGCCTGGCTGCTCGAGGCACGGGCCCGCGGACGCGTGAGCGCCATGATCGCCCGGAGCGTCATGCTGGGGGTGGTCGCGATGCTCGTGTTCCTGGCCGTCGGGACCTGGGACCAGTCGAAGGTCTGGCAGGACTCGGAGACCCTCTGGCGGTGGGGCGCGACCATGGATCCCGAATGCGCGGTCTGCTGGAACAACCTCGGCACGGCGCTGGTCGGACAGAAGCGCTACGCGGAGGCGGAGGCTGCCTACCGCCGGATGGCCAAGATCCGTCCGATGAGCGCGCTCCTCGCCAGCAACATCGCAACGGCAATCGCCGGCCAGGGCAAGGCCGCCGAGGCCGAAGAGATGCTGCGCCTGGCGCTCCGACTCGATCCGGAGCTGACGGGGGCCCAGCTCAACCTCGGCCTGTACGAGACGCAGACGGGCCGCTTCGACGAGGCGCTCGCCCACCTCCGGAAGGCCTACGCGCACAATCCGAAGTTCCCGGGCGCGGCAAACGAGCTGGCGAGGGCGCTCGTCCTGGCGGCCGCCTTCGAGCGCAAGAGCGGGCGCCCGGATCAGGCCATGACGCTGTACCGGGAAGCGCTCTCCGTCCAGCCCGGCAACGCCCAGGCGCGGGAGGGGCTCGAGGGACTCGTGGCCCCCCGCGGAGCCGCACCGGCCGGCCCGCGCCACGAATGACTCGGACCTATGCGGCGCTTCGCCGCCTGGCGGCACCGTGCCTCGTGTTCGCCGTCGCCTTCGTCACGTTTCTCCCGGCGCTCAAGGCCGACTTCGTCAACTGGGACGACTACGACAACGTCGTCAACAACCCGGGTGTCCACGGCTTGGGCCGGGCGCAGCTCGAGTGGATGTGGACAGGCACCGTGCTCGGCCATTGGATCCCGGTGACATGGATGAGCTTCGGCCTCAACTACGCGCTCTCCGGACTAGACCCGCGCGGGTATCACCTCCTCAACCTGCTCCTGCATGCCGCCACCGCGACGCTCTTCTTCTTCATTGGCCGCCGGCTGCTGCGAGCCGCCGGGGCCGCCGCCACCGAGCCCGCCCTCTCGGTCGGGGCGGTCTGCGCGGCGCTGCTCTTCGCGGTCCACCCGCTCCGGGTCGAGTCCGTGGTGTGGGTGACCGAGCGCAAGGACGTGCTCTGCGGGCTCTTCTTCATGCTGGCGGTCTTGGCCTACCTGAACGCGGTGGACGGACCCACTATCCGGCGAGGCTGTATGTACGCGTCGCTCGCCGCGTTCGCGGCCGCCCTGCTGTCGAAGGCGGCCGCGATGCCGCTGCCGGCCGTGCTTCTGCTCGCCGACGTCTATCCGCTCCGGCGCGCGCAAGCTCTTGGATGGCGGCGCTGCCTGCTCGAGAAGCTCCCGTGGGCCGCGCTGGCGGCGATCGGAGGCGGTGTCTCCCTCATGGTGGTCCTCACGAGCACCCGGATGACGGCCTACGAGACGTATGGGTGGGGCGCCCGCATCGCGATGACGGCCTACACCTTCATGTTCTACCCGGTGCGCTGGCTCTGGCCCGTGGAGCTCATCCCCCTCTACGAGCTGCCGCTGGAGGTCCACTTGTCGTCCCCGCGGTTCCTGGTCCCGACGGTCGCCTTCGTGGCGGTCAGCGCCCTGCTCGTCGCGTTGCGGCGCGTCTTCCCGGGCGGGCTCGCGGCCTGGGTGCTGTCGGTGCTCATGCTGCTCCCGATCAGCGGCATCGTGCACTCCGGCCGCCAGCTGGCCCACGACCGCTACAGCTATCTCTCGGGGCTCGGCTTCGCGCTGCTCGCAGGTGGGGGGATCGCCCGGCTCCTGGATGCCCGCGCCCGCGGGCGCGTGAGCGCCGTCATCGTCAGAAGCGTGCTGGCCGGCGCGGCCGCCGTGGTGCTCGTGCTGGCTCTCGGGACCTGGGACCAGTCAAAGATCTGGCAGGACTCGGAGACGCTGTGGAGGTGGTCGGTCAACATCGATCCCGACTGCTCCAGCTGCTGGAACAACCTCGGCACAGCCCTCCTCAGCCAGCACCGCGATCCGGAGGCGGAGGTCGCCTTTCGTCGGGCCTTCGCCCTCCGTCCGAAGCGCCCGGACCTCGCGAGCAACATCGCGACGGCGCTCGACGGACAGGGCAAGTACAGGGAAGCGGAGGACATGCTGCGTCTCTCGTTACAGCTCGAGCCCAACTTCACGGCGGCGCTGGCGAACCTGGGCGCGGTGTACGCGCAGCAGAGCCGATACGCCGAGTCCTTGCCGTACTATCGCCAGGCCTTCGCCCAGGACCCTGGCTTCGCCAACCTGGCTCCCAACTACTCCCTGGCCCTCCGCGCCCGTGCGGCGGAGGAGCACAGGGCGGGCCGGGCACTGGCCGCGATAACCCTCCTCCACGAAGCGCTGGCCGTCAAACCGACCGATGCCGAGGCGCGAGGCCAGCTCCAGGCTCTTCTGGCCGAGCGGGTCCGCCCGGGCGCGGATCCCCCTGGGCCCCGTCGGACCCGTTGACGACCTCCGCAAACCCGCTATAATGGCGCCGCTCGCACACTTGGCCGACCCGTCCCGAGGAGGAGACCGCATGAGGACCTTTCGAATCCGCCACGTACTGAGCGCTCTCACAATTGCCGCGCTGGTGCTGCCGACCGCGGCACCGGTGGATGCCCAGTCCAAGGGCACCATCAAGATCGCTTCCCAGAGCCCGCTCTCGGGCGGCCAAGCCGCCCTGGGCGAGGGCATCAAGCTCGGCGCCCAACTGGCCGTCGAAAAGCTCAAGGGCAACCTCGAGAAAATGGGCTACAAGATCGAGTTCGTGCCCTTCGACGACCAGGCCAAGCCCGACGTCGGCGTCGCCAACGCCAAGAACATCATCTCCGACAAGGACATCATGGCCGTGATCGGCCACCTGAACTCCGGGGTGGCCATTCCCTCGTCGGAGGTCTACAAGGAAGTCGGGGTAGCCATGATCTCGCCGGCCAACACGAACCCCGTGGTGACCGACCGCGGCTACCCCAATATCAGCCGCGTCTGCGGCCGTGACGACGTCCAGGGCGTGGTCGGCTCCGAATTCGCCCACGGCACGATGAAGGTCAAGTCCGCCGCGATCGTCCACGACAAGACGCAGTACGGGCAGAGCATCGCGGAGTTCTTCAAGGCCGACGCCGAGAAAAAGGGCATCAAGGTGGTCGCCTTCGAGGGTACCGAGGAGAAGTCGAACTTCGACTCGATCCTCACGCCCATCAAGGCCAAGAACCCCGACGTCATCTACTTCGGCGGTATCTACGACCAGGGCGCGCCCTTCTTCAAGCAGGCGCGCGAGAAGGGCATCAAGTCCAAGTTCATGGGCCCGGACGGCATGGACTCCTCCGACCTGACCAAGATCGCCGGCAAGGCCGTCGTCAACATGAACTACACCTCGGCTGCCGGTCCGGCTTCGGCGCTGCCCAAGGCCAAGGCCTTCGTGGACGAGTTCAAGAAGAAGTTCGGCAAGAACCCCGAGCCCTACGCGGCCGAGGCCTACGATGCGGCCACCATCGCGGTCAAGGCCATCGAGGAAGCCGCCAAGAAGGGCAAGGTGTCCCGCGAGGACGTCGCCACCGCCGTCCGCAAGGCCAAGCTCTCCGGCATCACGGGCGAGATCGCCTTCGATGCCAAGGGTGACCGTCTGAAGGCGCAGTACTTCGTGCTGACCGTCGCCAGCGACGACCCGGCGAAGTGGGGCGACAACAAGATCGTCAAGCAGCTCACCATCGCGCCGCCCGCGGCCAAGAAGTAGCCGTCCGGCGCAGTCGTTCAAGCGGGAGGGGCGAAACCGCCCCTCCCGCGCTCCCCGCCTTGGGACAGAGTGCCGATGGACCTTGAGCTCCTGATCGGCATCTTCCCGCAGGTCCTGCTCGACGGCATCACGCTCGGCTTCATGTATGCCCTGATCGCCCTCGGCTACACCATGGTGTACGGCGTCCTCGAGTTCATCAATTTTGCCCACTCGGAGATCTTCATCCTGGGGTCCTTCGTGGGCGTCGAGGTCCTGCTGGGGCTTCAGGCCCGCGGCGCCATGGAGACGTGGTCGCCCTTCCTCCTCGTGCTCGTCGCGCTCCTGGTGGGCATGCTCGCGAGTGGTTTGCTCGCGGCGGGCGTCGAGCGCGTGGCGTACCGCCCGCTCCGGCACGCCCCGCGGCTGATCCCGCTCATCTCGGCGATCGGGGTCAGCTTCTTCCTCCAGGACGCGTTCCGCCTCTTCGAGTCCCTCTGGCGCAACGCCTTCAACCTCGTCTACCCGCCCATGGACGTGATGAACGAGCGCTTCGAGCTGACGCCGACCATCGACATCTCGGTCAAGTCGCTCGTCGTGATCGGCGCCTCGCTCCTCATGCTCTGGGGGCTGCACGGCCTCGTCAACCGCACCAAGATCGGCAAGGCCATCCGCGCCGTCGCCGAGGACCAGGCGGCCGCGTCGCTCATGGGGATCAACGTCAACCGGATGATCTCGCTGACCTTCCTGATCGGCGGCGCGATGGGCGGCGGAGCGGGCGTGCTCTTCGGCGTCCAGTACAGCCTGATTAACCCGTACACGGGCTTCATCCCCGGGCTCAAGGCCTTTACCGCGGCGGTGCTCGGCGGGATCGGCAACATCCCGGGCGCCATGCTCGGCGGCCTGGTGCTGGGCCTCCTCGAGGCCTTCGGCGCCTCGTACCTCTCGCTCCTGACGGGCGGAGCCTTCGGCGCCGAGTACAAGGACATCCTCGCCTTCTCGATCCTGATCCTGATCCTGATCTTCCGCCCCAAGGGCCTCCTGGGCGAGGTCGTGAGAGAACGAGCATGATCAAAGCCCTGCTCGACAAGCCGGTGCCCGCGACCTTGCTCGTCGTCGCGCTGCTCGGCGTCACGGCCTGGGGCGTCGCCCACTTCCCGCGCTCGATCGTGGCGTTCCTGCTCTTCCAGGCCTCGATCTTCCTCCTCTACTTCGCGCGGATGCCGCGGGGGCTCAAGCCGGCGCTGACGCTCGGCGCGCTCGGCATCCTGATGCCCGTGCTCGGGACCATCAACGCCTACTACATGGAGATCGCGATCCAGGTCGGCATCTTCGTGGCGCTGGCGCTCGGATTGAACATCGTGGTCGGCCTGGCCGGTCTCCTGGATCTGGGCTACGTCGCCTTCTTCGCCGTGGGCGCGTATTCGTGGGCGATCTTCGGATCGCCCCAGGCCAACCTGATCTTCGGCGGCAGCGCCTTCCCGCTCTCCCCGTGGTGGTTCTTCGTCTTCCTGTTCGTGGGCGTGGGCGTGGCGGCGGGTGCGGGCCTCCTGCTGGGTTTGCCCGTCCTCCGCCTCCACGGAGACTATCTCGCGCTGGTGACGCTGGGCTTCGGCGAGGTGATCCGCGTCCTCGCCAACAACCTCGACAAGCCCATCAACTTCACCAACGGGCCCAAGGGCATCACGCCCATCGGCCGGCCGCCCATCTTCTTCGGGCCGCTCCTGCAGGCCGTCGGAATCACCCCCAACCCCAACGTGATCTACCCACTCTACCTCTACGCCCTCGTGCTCCTCATCGTCGGCGCGACGGTCGTCGTCAACCGGCGGCTCGAGGACTCCCACATCGGGCGGGCGTGGGAGGCGATACGGGAGGACCAGACCGCCGCGCAGGCGATGGGAGTGCCGCTCGTGCGGATGAAGCTCCTCGCCTTCGCCTGCGGCGCCTCGTTCGCGGGCGCGGTGGGCGTGCTCTTCTCGGCCAAGCAGATCTTCATCAATCCCGAGTCCTTCACCTTCATGGAGTCGATCGGCGTCCTCGCGATGATCATCCTCGGGGGCATGGGCTCGATACCCGGCGCCATTCTCGGCGCCACGGTCGTCACCGTGCTCAACCTCCAGATCCTCAAGGGCCTCTCGCTGTGGATCAACGAGCTCCGCAACGCGGGCACCATGATCTTCGGCTACAGCCTGGCCAACCTGCCGACCCAGCTCGAGCCGGCGAAATACGAGCGCATGGTCTTCGGTCTGATCATCGTCCTCATGATGATCTTCAGGCCGCAGGGCATCCTGCCCGCGCGGCGCCGCACGCGCGAGCTCGCGGAGCCCACGGACTCCTGAGATGGCGATCCTCCTCGAGGCACTGGGCGTCACGAAGAAGTTCGGCGGCTTGACCGCCCTCAACCATGTCGACTTCACGCTCGACGAAGGCCGGATCGCCTCGATCATCGGCCCCAACGGCGCAGGCAAGACCACGTTCTTCAACGTCTTCACCGGGCTCTACGTGCCGGAGGAGGGCTCGGTCACGTTCCGGGCCACGTCGCTCATAGGGCTGCGCCCCGACCAGATCACGGCGCTCGGCGTCTGCCGAACCTTCCAGAACATCCGGCTCTTCAAGAACATGACGGCCGTCGAGAATGTGCTCGTGGGCATGCACTCGCGCGTCGACTCGGGCTTCTGGGGCGCGCTGAGCCGGAACCCCCACTGGAAGCGCGAGGAGGGAGCCCACTGGACGCGGGCGGCGGAACTGCTCGACATCGTGGGGCTGCGCGGCCGCGCCAATGAGCTGGCCAGCGGCCTGCCCTACGGCGACCAGCGGCGCCTGGAGATCGGCCGGGCGCTGGCGTCCAGGCCCGCCCTGCTGCTGCTCGACGAGCCCACGGCCGGCATGACGCAGGGCGAGGCGCGCAGTCTCATGGCGCTCCTCCGGCGGCTCGTCGGCAACTTCGGCCTGACGATTCTCCTGATCGAGCACAACATGCGCGTGGTCATGGAGGTGTCCGACCACGTGACCGTGCTCGACTACGGCGAGAAGATCGCCGAGGGACGCGCGGCCGAAGTCCAGAAGAACCCGCGGGTCATCGAAGCCTATCTCGGCAGGCGGAAGTGGACGCCACGGGCGGAGGGCGCCGGTGCTTGAGGTGCGGGACCTCCACGTCTCCTATGGCGAGATCCGTGCGCTCAAGGGCGTGTCCTTCGGCGTCGAGCAGGGTGAGGTCGTCGCCCTGCTCGGGAACAACGGCGCGGGCAAGACGACCACGCTCAGAGCCATCTCCGGGATGCTCGCCGCGCGCCAGGGCGACGTCGTCTTCGAGGGCGGCTCGCTCCTCGGCGTGGCCTCGCACGCCATCGTGCGCCGGGGCATCACGCACGTCCCGGAGGGGCGGCGCATCTTCAACCGCTTGAGCGTGCTGGAGAACCTCGAGATGGGCGCCTTCACGCGCTCCGATCCCGGCGTGCGCGAGGACATCGACAGAGTCTTCTCGATCTTCGACCGGCTCAAGGAGCGGCGCGACCAGGTCGCGGGCACGCTCTCGGGCGGCGAGCAGCAGATGCTGGCCATCGGCCGCGCGCTCATGGCCCGGCCCCGGCTTCTGCTGCTCGACGAGCCCTCCATGGGGCTGGCGCCGGTCCTCGTCGAGCAGATCTTCGAGACGGTGCTCACCATCAACAAGCAGGGCGTCACCATCCTGCTCGTGGAGCAGAACGCCGCGATGGCGCTGTCAATCGCCGGCCGCGGCTACGTCCTCGAGACGGGCGGCATCGTGCTCGAAGGCACGGCGCGCGACCTCGCCGACAACCCCGAAGTCCGCAGGGCATACCTGGGAGAGGC